>ERZ791667.258-NODE-258-length-38624-cov-6.28481_pt1 | contig 38624 bp, 39 predicted proteins | sample MGYA00509959_ERZ791667 | MGnify/ENA primary metagenome ERZ791667 (study PRJEB30046, sample SAMN00715196) | human gut metagenome | study: EMG produced TPA metagenomics assembly of the A metagenome-wide association study of gut microbiota in type 2... | reverse complement strand
CCGTATTTCGCAGCCATTTCTTTCATCTGACCCAGAGCGCGGTGCTGTTCAGCGATTTCTTCGCGCAGACGGATAGTCTGTTCCAGGTTTACGCCGTTTTCCAGATCAGCCTGCAGAGAAGTGAACTGTGCCAGTTTGTCTTTCATCAGGTAGTCGATACCGTACAGCGCAACGCGACGGTAGTCACCGATGATACGGCCACGGCCATAAGCATCCGGCAGACCGGTAATGATGGCGTCGTGACGGGCTTTCAAGATGTCCTGAGTATATGCTGAGAACACACCCTCATTGTGGGTTTTACGATATTTTGTAAAGATCTCTTTGGTCAGCGGATCCAACTGGTAGCCGTATGCCTTCAAGCTGTTCTCTACCATGCGGACTCCACCTCTCGGGAAAATGGCACGCTTCAAAGGTGCATCGGTCTGCAAACCAACGATTACCTCGTTCTCCTGGTCAATGTAACCCGGTCCGTAAGTGGAAATTGACTGCGGAAGTTTGGTCTCAGTGTCGTAAACACCGCGCTCGCGCTCTACCTTGAACATCTCGGTCAACTTGTCCCATACTTTGCGAGTTTTCTCTGAAGAAGGCTTCAAGAAAGAATCATCTCCCTCATAAGGAGTGTAGTTGTTCTGGATGAAGTCTCTTACATTGATCTCTTTCTTCCAAAGATCGCCTTTAAAGCCGGCCCAGCTTTCCTGTGTAAATTCCATAAAAATATTGATAAAAATATGATACTTCGTCTTTCTCTTTTCTCGATGCAAAGATACGTAGAATTTTTCAAATATCTCATACCTAAATGTAGGTATTTTACAATAAAAAATATTATGAGGCTAAACTTGAAACAATTACAGGTTTTGCTTCTTACAAATCTAAAGAGATTTTCAATTGAAAAAAAGTCCCCCTGCCTTCTGCCACACAGAAACCGCCCGGAAATTTCATTTCGATGAAAAATGCAAATCATCAGGATGAAAGGAAACAATCATTGTGATGATTTGAAACGGTGCTTCTGCCGGCCCGGAGACGGATGCAGTGCCGCCGCATGCGCGGGTAAAGATCTTTCAAAAAAAGAAGGACTTCCGGAAGCAGAAGCAAGTCCGGAAGTCCTTGAAAGTCTTATTGTTTTTCGTAACACTTGATTCGGGTACCGTCCCAACCCACAGCCATGATGTAGGCTGCCTTTTCGGAATCGGTCTCCGGCCACAATACCTGTGTGAATTTGTATCCTGCATCAGTATCTTCGCCAAGACCACCCATAGAGATGCGCAGCAGATTGCCTTCGGCATCGTAGGTCTCAAAGGCCACGGCATTCTTCCATACGTCGTGCGATACCTTGATGCGCTTGGCATCGCCGGCCGGCACTACGGTGCAGCCTTCGCCCACAGAAGCTCCTTCGAGCGGCAATTTGTCACGATAGATTTTCCAGTTACGGGCCGAAATATAATTGATTTCTCCCTGTGGTTTCGGATATCCCTTCTGGGCTACATACTCACGCAACTCGCTGATCATGCCTTCGCTGATCTTCAGCCAGGCTGCTCCGTAGTCTTCGATAAAGGCATTGATCGGACGCAGCATACCGGCCTTTTCGAAGAAGTCCAGGAAGTCGAGACCGGTAGAATCGCATACCAAACGCATGAAGCGCATCTGGTGCATACCGTTGCTCATGTTGCTGTCGTCGTCCTTGCGCAGGGCTTCAATCACCTTGCCGAATACGTTAGGAGAAACCTTGGCTTCCTGACAATAAAGCTGGAGCTGCCAGAACGGAACAAGTTTTACAAAATGGTCGAAGTTACGGGTCAACACAGTGGTGTCCTGACCCAGAGTGTTTCCGGCATAGTCTTGGTTCTTGACCACCTTCTCGTTGTACTGAGAACCGTGATAGTCAGGACCGTCGGCCAGCTGCCAGCTCACACCCTTGCGCACGTTCTCCTCGAGGTAAGTGTTGAAACGTCCGCCACGCAGACCGCTGTAATCGTTCACACCGCTCTGCTCTGATTCCAGACGGTGATATCCCTTGCCAAGCTTGTGCTCTACCCAAGAAGAATAGATATTGTTGGTGGTTTCGCCACAACCTACCCACTTCAATCCCGGAGTAACCTGGTTCACATGACCCAGCTCATGACCGAAGCCCCAAGGCTCAAAATTGCTTGGAGTCATCCATCCGGACAGGGAATTATCATTAGCGGCCGCCCCTATTCCATCGGCAAACATAAAGCTACTCCAAACGACACGGGCAAACTGACGGTTCTTAGGCTCCTTGCCCAGCAGCCCCATGATGTCGCGCTCATAGTAAATGGTACTGTCGCTCAACAAGGCCAGCTCGACAGCATTCTCCGGACAGTACTGCTTGAAGCGGGCTGTCGGATAAGCCACCTGGATGCGTTTGGTACGCAGGTCGATGATGTCTGACTTGGCGTTCTTCAACAAATTAATCCAGTCTTCGTTGGTATCGCCGCGCTCCAGATCAAAGTAACCGTTCTCTGTAGCCATCGCAAAGTGAATCTTCACCGGAGAGGCTGTCTGGTAATTGGCGGTATAAAAAGAGATATAACCGTTACCGCGGTTCTTCGGATTGATGATATTCACACCGTTCTTGAGCGGATAGGCGCTCTCGCTCTGCGGCTCTCCTTCGTAAGCACGACCGAAATTCTTGATTTTCAGAGAAACCTCGTCCTGACCGATGCCTTCAACAAAGAGCACCAGAGGCTTGCCTGCCTCAAAATAGATACCGGTAGGATTCTCATAAGCATTATAGGTATTGACCTTCAGACGAGAAGACAAGGTTGACAACGGCTCGTAGGCATCGAACGAAGCGATGCGGTATTTTGATTCGGCATAATCCGGATTTGCCAGCACGTAGCTCACGAGCATGCGCACGTAATTGTTTTCAATCTGAGCAGCCATCTCCTCGTCCACCTCAGGTTTCAGACGGGTGCACAACGGATCCTCGAAATAGGCAGAGAACAACTGGTCCAGTTCGTGATTCCGCTCATAAAAAGCCATCTCGGCACAGCTGGCATAGTTTCCGTAACCGCTGAGCACCTCAATGCGAACTGATGACACATTGTCTACACCGTTCTCGCCCAAATCAATAGACGAAGCTGCCGATGACTGACCCAAATCTTTCTGGGCAACCAACTTGAAGTCTGTAGGATTGTCTTTGGTGGCGCAATATACATTTACCTTACCGAACACACCGTTCATACCGCCGGACTGACGGGGAGTATAAATCAGATAGTCTACGTGTGACGGAGACTTCAGATTATAGGTCAGTGTCACCGGGAACTGTGTGCCGCTGTATGGAGAATGGTAAAGAGTGGACACATTACCGTCGTAAGAACGGGAAATATCCTCGCCGGGCTGGAACTGACTGGCTACAGCAGAACCGATCTGAAGCTGCGTGTCGCTGGGCAGTTCGTTGGCCGAAGTGTTTCCTGACTGAAGAACCACAATCTCGTGAGAGCAGGTACCGTCGGCCGAAGTGAGCGTCAGTTTTCCGGTACGGGCATCGGGCTGTCCGTTATAACCCACCAGGAAAGTCAGTTCATCGGCTCCCTGTTTTTTCACTTGCAGCATTTTCTCCGCGTCGGGCGATACCTTTACGGTATAGTCCTGGTCTGTAAGCAGAGACAGGTGAGAAAGTCCCTGATTATATCCCATGGTCACGGTATCCTTATCAGTACGGATCACGGAAACATGCCCTTTGGGAACATTCAGGCGCAAGGGCTCGGCAACCTGAGCTGCCAGCGGAAAAGAAGTGAAGGCCAGCAAACAGGCCGCAAATGTTTTATATCTGTTTTTCATAATGTGTTTCAATATTTTATCTTACAAATACCTTTTTCTTGTTTACCAAATAAACTCCGGAAGGAAGATTCCAGGTGTGTGTTCCGGAAGACACCTGCTCGGTCAGCACCAAGGAACCGTCGGCACGAAGCACGGTAACCGATGTCGGACGGGCACACGCAACCGTCAGCTGCTGCTTGCCCGCAGAAATCGTGCAGTCTGCATCCTGAGTGGCATCATGCACACCGGTAGAAGAACCCACCTGAATACCGTCAATCTGCATCACGAAATCGGGATAAAGCGAAGAAGTCACGTCACAGCAGACAGCTCCCACCGGTTCATTGAAGATAAAGCCTACTCCTCCGCGGGCATTTTCATAAGAGCCTTCGGGCAGCGGATTGCCGTTCTCCTTATATTTCCAAACCACCTCCGGATTAAGCTGAGCACCCCAGGCATTGCGATACAGCAGAGAGTCCAGTTTCAAAGTCTCTCCCACCGGTACCGAAACATTCAGGTTATAGGTCTGCTGCGGTGATACCGATACGGTAAGACTGCCCGAAGGTGTCGGGAATGAATTGTAGGTCAAAGCATTGCCTGCCACAAAGAAGTTTTCCAGAGTCAGACGGGTGGCACGTGAAATGCCGACACTCTTCAGCTGGTTGTTTTCGGCAACCAGACCTTCCAGAGCCTCCTGGGCATTCAAATCCAGATTAGTCAACTGGTTGTCCGACAGCCAGAGCTGCTTCAATCCGGTATTCTGCTTCAAATCCAGTTCCTGCAATTCGTTCTTCGAAACATAAACTTCCTCAACCGAAGCAGGCAGAGTGATTGCAGAGAGTGTTCCTTCCTGAGCGATGCAGACCTTCAGATCCGAATAATTGGTTGCATTGAAACGGTTCATCTGGGTCTGTGCCAGATTGATATAGGTCAGCTGAGGAGCGCTGGTCAAGGTCAGTGTAGTCAAAGGATTCTGTGCCACATTCAGGCGTTCCAGCTCCTTATTGGTCTGCAAAGACAGGCTTTTCAGCTGGTTACGCTGGCAGGACAGTTCCTGAAGCTGAGTATTGGTATAAAGAGATAACAGACTAAGGTTATTGTCATTACAAACCAAAGTTTCCAGATTTTTCAGGCCGGCAACATTCAGCTGGCTCAGCATATTTCCACTGCAATAAAGCTGGGTAATGGTCTGCTCACTGTTCACCTGCAATGTTTTTCCGGCAACAGGAATCTCCAGAAAGTCTCCCGCAAAACGCACTTCCTGCCGGGTAGTCTCATCGTCGTCCCACATCACCGTGGCGCGCACACCGGCATTCACAGCCAATGACAAGACCTCTCCTGCCGGTTTATCCGTAACCACAGAAAAACCATCGGCATAAAGTGGAGAGCCAAAAGCAGTCAGTAAAACTGCTGCAAAAAGATTTTTACTATAAATATTCATAACGAATTAATCATTTAGTTTTGTTTAGTAACATTCGAAAGTAAGGAAATTTAAATTAAACTCATAATCGGCAAATTGAAAGCAAACGAGATTTTGTTCTTTTTAACCAAAGAGAGACAACCTTAACGACTTCAATGCCAATTAGAACATCCTGACCGCAAAAAATAAAACCGGAAGCAGATTTGCAGAATACAGTTTTTTTTACCATATTGCCACCGCTAAAAAAACAATTGAAAAGACCCATGTACGTAAAAGAAATCACAAACCCCAGCGAACAGGATATACAAAGCCTGAAAAGGCTCTTACAGACACTCAGCAGCAACTGCACCTTTTCGGACGAGAAACTAAAACAGCTGATTCAGGCGGAAGAAAGTCATCTGTATGGCTTGTACGACGAAGAATCACAGACACTTGCAGGCTGTTGCTGCCTGGGTATTTACTATAGCATCACCGGCAAAAAGGCCTGCCTCGAGGATGTGACCGTACTGCCGGAATTCCAGGGCAAGGGCGGAGGACGAATGCTGGTGGCACACGCCACCGAAGAGGCCCGCAAACTGCAGGCCGAACAGATGATGTTTACTTCCAAACCAACCCGCATTCAGGCCAACAAACTGTATCAGAAAATGGGATTCCCCCAAAAGGAAACAAATGTTTATCTGAAGAAATGGTAGGGCCAAAATCGCCGAAAAAAGTAATCAAATAACAAATAAATACATTCTGATATACATTTTTATATAGGAAATACAGCAACAAATACGAAAATCATTGCCTTGCTCGGAAAACTTTTGTATTTTTGCGATTAAATACAGAAATTGTAACGATCATGAATATTTTAGAATTAAGTGAACAGGAAATCGTAAGACGTAACAATCTGAATGAAATGCGCGCTCTGGGCATCGACCCGTATCCGGCTGCCGAATACCCAACAAACGCCTTCTCAACAGATATACGCAATGAATTCTGCGAAACCGATGAACCAAGAGAAGTATGCATCGCCGGCCGTATGATGAGCCGACGCATCATGGGTAAGGCTTCCTTCATCGAACTTCAAGACTCAAAAGGACGCATCCAGGTGTATATCACTCGCGATGATATCTGCCCGGGCGAAAACAAGGATATGTATACCACTGTCTTCAAGAAGCTGCTCGACTTGGGCGACTTTGTCGGCGTCAAGGGATTCGTATTCAAGACACAGACCGGAGAGATCAGTGTGCATGCCAAAGAACTGACCGTTCTGGCAAAAAGCATCAAGCCGCTGCCTATCGTAAAGACCAAGGACGGCGAGGTGTATGACTCTTTCGATGATCCTGAATTGAGATACAGACAGCGTTATGTGGACCTGGTGGTAAATCAGGGTGTGAAGGAAACCTTCCTGAAGAGATCCAAGATCTTCAAGTCTATGAGAGACTTCTTCGACAAGGACGGTTACACTGAGGTAGAAACTCCAATCCTGCAGTCTATCCCGGGTGGTGCCTCTGCACGTCCGTTCATCACACATCACAATGCGCTGGACATCGACCTGTATATGCGTATTGCCTGCGAGCTGTATCTGAAGAAACTGATTGTGGGCGGATTTGAGGGTGTATACGAATTCTCAAAGAATTTCCGCAACGAGGGTATGGACCGCAATCATAATCCGGAGTTCACCTGCATGGAGCTGTACGTTTCCTACAAGGATATCTACTGGATGATGGATTACACCGAAAAACTGTTGGAGAAGATTGCTCTCGACGTAAACGGTACTACTCAGGTTAAGGTAGGTGACAACATCATCGACTTCAAAGCTCCTTACAAGCGCATCACCATTCTGGACGCCATCAAGGAGAAGACAGGATATGACCTGAACGGCAAGAGCGAAGAGGAAATCCGTGAGGTTTGCAAGGCTCTGAAACTGGAAGAGGTGGACGAGACCTTCGGTAAGGGTAAGATGATTGATGAAATCTTCGGCGAATTCTGCGAAGGAACTTTCATCCAGCCTACCTTCATCACAGACTATCCTATTGAAATGTCTCCGCTGACCAAGAAGCACCGCAACAATCCGGAACTGACCGAGCGCTTTGAGCTGATGGTTAACGGTAAGGAGCTGGCTAATGCATACTCTGAGCTGAACGACCCGATCGATCAGGAGGAGCGCTTCCAGGAGCAGTTGCGCCTGAGCGAAAAGGGAGACGACGAGGCCATGTTCATCGACCAGGATTTCCTGCGCGCCCTGCAATATGGTATGCCAAACCTGGCCGGTATCGGTATCGGTATGGACCGTCTGACCATGCTGCTCACCGGACAGACTACCATTCAGGAAGTTCTGTTCTTCCCGCAAATGCGTCCGGAAAAGAAAATCCCGAAAGACGCTCCGCGTGAATATGTAGCAATCGGTGTGCCCGAAGAAATCGTTCCTGTGCTGCAAAAGGCCGGATATAATCTGGTAAATGACCTGAAAGACGGCAATCCGCAAAAGATTCAGCAGCAGATTGGCGATATCATTAAGAAATACAAATTAGAGATGAACAAGCCTTCCGTAAACGACATCGCGGAATGGGTGGAGAAACTGAAATAAAAAAAACATCATGGAGAATTGCGGAACCATAGCAATCATGGGTGGCGGTAGCTGGGCTACCGCCATAGCCAAGATGATGCTGGAGCAAAACGACTCCATTTATTGGTATATGCGACGGGACGACCGCATTGAGGAGTTCCGTCGCCTGGGCCATAACCCGGCTTATCTTACCAGTGTTCATTTCGATGTCGACCGTATCCATTTCTCTTCTGATATTAATAAGGTAGTAGAGAACTCCGATACACTGATTTTCGTCACCCCGTCGCCTTACCTGAAAAGTCATCTGAAAAAACTGAAAGTGAAACTCAGAGACAAGTTCATCGTGACGGCTATCAAAGGTATTGTACCCGATGAGAATCTGGTTTGCTCAGAATATTTCCATCAGGTATATAATGTGCCCGACGAGAATCTGGCCGTGCTCGGAGGACCGAGCCACGCGGAAGAGGTGGCGATGGACCGACTCACCTATCTGACAATCGGCTGCTCGGATCTGAAAAAGGCGCAGTGTTTTGCCGACATGATGGCCAGTCAGTACGTAAAGACCAAGATCAGTGCCGACGTGATTGGTATTGAATACGCCTCGGTACTGAAGAATGTCTATGCCATCGCTTCGGGTATCTGCAACGGACTGAAGTATGGCGATAATTTCCAGGCGGTGCTGATTGCCAATGCCGTGCAGGAAATGAAACGCTTTCTCAAGACTGTGCACCCCATTGAACGAAGCCTGATTGACTCCGTTTATCTGGGTGACTTGCTCGTGACCGGCTATTCCAACTTCAGCCGCAACCGGGTATTCGGAACTATGATTGGAAAAGGATATAGCGTGAAAAGCGCACAAATCGAAATGGAAATGATAGCAGAGGGTTATTATGGAACCAAGTGCATGAAGGACCTGAACCGCCATCTGCACGTGAATATGCCTATATTGGACGCGGTCTATAATATATTATACGAGCGCATTTCCCCTAGTATTGAGATTAAACTGTTAACAGATTCATTCAGATAACAATATACTTATTTTAAAGTGTAAGAAATATGAAAAATATTCAATTAGACATCACAAAAGCAACTCAGTTTCTGAGCAACGATGCAATTGCAGCATTCGAACCACAGGTTAAGGCAGCACAAGAAGCTCTTGAGAATGGAACTTGTCCGGGAAACGATTTTCTGGGATGGTTGCACTTACCTTCTTCCATTACCAAGGAGTTTATCAATGAGCTGAACGCTACCGCTCAGGTAATCCGTGAGAATTGCGACGTGGTGGTTGTGGCAGCTATCTGGGCGCAAGAGCCGTAATCGAGGCTCTGAGCAACAGCTTCCAGTGGTTGCTGAACGACAAGAAAAACCCTGTCATCTTGTTTGCAGGTAACAACATCGGTGAGGACTATCTGGCAGAATTGAGCGACTATCTGAAGGACAAGAAATTCGGTGTCATCAACATCTCCAAGAGTGGTACTACTACCGAAACCGCTTTGGCGTTCCGTCTGTTGAAGAAGCAGTGCGAAGACCAGAGAGGAAAAGAAGAGGCCAAGAAGGTCATCGTGGCGATTACAGACGCCAAGAAGGGTGCCGCACGCACTACAGCCGACAAAGAGGGTTACAAGAGCTTCATCATCCCGGACAACGTGGGTGGACGTTTCTCTGTACTGACTCCGGTAGGTTTGCTGCCGATTGCCATTGCCGGATTCGACATTGAGCAGCTGGTTGCCGGTGCTGCCGATATGGAAAAGGCTACCGCTCCTGAAGTTCCATTCCTGGAGAACCCTTCAGCCGTTTATGCAGCTTGCAGAAATGCCCTGTATCAGAGCGGCAAGAAGATCGAGATATTGGTGAACTACCAGCCTAAGCTGCACTTCATGAACGAATGGTGGAAGCAGCTGTACGGCGAATCTGAAGGAAAAGATGGCAAGGGTATCTTCCCGGCAGCTGTTGATTTCACTACCGACCTGCACTCTATGGGTCAGTGGATTCAGGAAGGCGAGCGCACCATCTTCGAAACAGTTATCAGCGTTGAGTCATCAAACCACACTCTGCTCTTCCCAAGCGACGAAGAGAATCTGGACGGTCTGAACTTCCTGGCCGGAAAGAGAATCGACGAAGTGAACAAGATGGCCGAGCTGGGTACTCAGTTGGCTCACGTAGACGGTGGCGTGCCTAACATGCGTCTGTCTGTACCGGTTCTGAATGAATACTATCTGGGACAGATCATCTACTTCTTCGAGAAGGCTTGCGGTATCAGCGGAAACCTGCTGGGTGTAAACACCTTCAACCAGCCGGGTGTAGAGGCATACAAGAAGAACATGTTTGCCCTGCTGAACAAACCGGGCTACGAGAAGGAAAGCGAAGCTATCCAGGCAAGACTGAACAAATAATCAAGATAACCATGTTCGAAAAAGAGAGAGAACAATATCTTACCTCCAACGGCTTTGAGACTACCCGTCTCAAAGCCGTCTTATTTGATATGGACGGAGTGCTCTTTGACTCGATGCCGAATCACGCATACGCCTGGAGCCACGCCATGACACAGTTCGGACTCAAGATGAGTCCGGAGGAGGCTTATATGCACGAAGGAAGAACCGGAAACGGTACCATCAACCTGCTGACCCAGAAATACTGGGGACGCGATGCCACCGAAGAGGAACTGGATGAAATCTATCAGGCCAAGGCAGATGTGTTCAACATGCGTGAGGAAGCTCCCGAAATGCCGGGCGCCAAAGACATGCTGTATGCCGTGAAAGAGGCAGGATGCCAACCGGTGCTGGTTACCGGTTCGGGACAGCTCTCGCTGATAGACCGTCTGAACAAACATTTTCCGGGCATCTTTACCAAAGACAAGATGGTGACGAGCTTTGACGTGAAATATGGCAAGCCCAATCCCGAGCCATACCTTATGGGCCTGAAAAAGGCTGGTGTGGAACCTTGGGAAGGTATTGTCGTGGAGAACGCTCCGCTGGGTGTAGAAGCCGGTGTGGCTGCCAAGATATTTACCATTGCCGTAAATACCGGTCCCCTGCCCGACCAGGTACTTCTGGATGCCGGTGCCAACCTTCTGTTTCATTCCATGCAGGAATTGAGAGACAACTGGGAAGAAATTCACCGCACCTTTATCTAAAACAAAAAAATCAGGCAAGAATCCTTGCCTGATTTTTTGTTATGTATCTGTTTTAAAAACTGACTGATCTTATTTTCTGGACGGCATCGATACGCGCTCCCACACTTCCTGGCAGTTCATTTTCTCTCCATTCTCGTCCACGATCTGGAAAGTGATTACCATAAGATTCTCGTTCAGGAACTCATATTTCATCAGATTATCCACTCCGTCCATGGCAGAAGAAACCAGCAATTTCTTGATGTGCTCCACATAACTGCTGTCCGATTTCTTCTCATACGTACCTTCCATGGTCAGGAACACGTCTCCTTCTTTGGAAATCATCAGGTTGGTCAATGCACCACCCGGGCTGAAAACCTTTAGATACGGAGCACGTTTGATCTCCGGAGATGAATCCAGCATTCCGTCTATCATGTTGCATAGCTGCCATGTACCCACCAAATCTGCTTTCTTCACAGACTGCGCCGAAATTGTAGTTGCGCCCAAAATGAAGGCAAACAACATTAAAAATTTCTTCATCATGTCTTTCCTGTTTTAAAGTTAATACTTGGGTTAACTGTTCGAAAGTTACGAAAAAAATATTATAAAAAAAATATTCTTGCAGAAACTTTTCCAAAAAAAACAGAAAGATGAGAAAGCTCCTTTAAAGAGGATAAAAGACATGCTTCCGGGCGTTACTCGACAGAGGTGGTATCGAGCGTTTCCACCACATTGTCGAGCACCAGATCCTTGGCCACGTCATAGCTTCCATCAGGACGCAAGGTGATGACCAGCGGTATGTAAAGATCTGACATCGGGTAGCTTACACTCACGGCAAAACACAGGTTGCCGTCCTTCACCTTGTCAAAAGCCATGCCTTCCAGAATGGCGTGCTCATAGAAATCACGCTCCATGTATTCCTCAAACGAACGCTTGTAAAATGTTTTCCGGAACAGCTGACGGTCGCCCTGGTTCACAGTCAGGGTAATCACATTGTCGGCATACTTCGTTCCGGCATCATCGGTCACCAGCGGCAGGGAATCTACCGAATGGCGGTCCACCTGATAGGTTACCGAGCGGCTGCCCCACTTTATCTGGTCCGAATAATGGTATTTGTTCATTTTCTGCACGGCACTGGCCGTGTCTTTCGAATAAATTCTGGTTTCGGCATCGCTCCCGGCAGCCTTTTTCTCGTCACCACATGCCGAAAAAAGTCCGAGCAGCAAACCGCACATTATTGCTGTATGTAACTTCATGTTTTTAATTTTTATAGAACAAAGGAACAAAAAAAGACCAAAACCACAAAACAGATTCTCCGTTCATTGAAAATATGAGGCCTGCATTTACAAAAAATAACATAGAAAAGTGCACTTGCCTGCACGAAATGAAACAAATAAAATAAAATCATTGTATCTTTGATAAAACGTTATCTAGAAACCGATATGAAAAAGAGATATCTTTTGTTTGCGGGGCTGGCCGTGCTGCTTTCGGCCAGCGCATGCCGGCAGGAAACAGCCGGACAAGCAGAAAGCGCCATCGAGCAAGCGGACTCGGCCACCGTGGTTCTGCGGCTCCAGCAATGCTCGCGAATCTACTCCACCGAATACAAGATTCACAAAATCATCACCAACCGGGACCAGATGAAACTGGAAGGAAACATCATCAACCGGAAGGTGGACATGCCCATCCCCAGCGGAACACGCAAAATAGCCATTCCCATTGATGTGGTGATTAAAGGATATACGGACCTGTCCCAAATCAGCGAGAAGAACATCAAGGTGGAAGGCAAAAAGATTTCCATCATCCTGCCCGACCCGCAGTTTGCCGTTACGGCCGTGAAGATAGACCGCAAGAACATAGCCCAGACGGCCGAACTCATGCGCAGCCGCTATCAGGAACAGGACATCAACCGGCTGACCCGTCAGGGTGTCAACAGCCTGCACAAGGATCTGCCGTGGAACGAGTTTCTGGAAACAGCCCGAAGCAATGCGGCCTACACGTTGTTTCCCATCCTGCAGGCTATGGGCTTTAAGGAGATTCACATTCAATACAGAGACAATCTGAAGGAAGATTCCAAAGAGTCTTTGCTGCTTTTTAAAACAATTGAAGAGAGAAAGTCATGAAAAAGAAAATCATATTCACCCTGATTCTGGCCGTCGTGGCGGCCGGACTGCTCTTTTGGGCGGGCAGCAAAGTGAAGCAAGCCCTGGATAACGGCGGACTGGTGAACCTTTCGCTGACCACACAGCAGGATATTGACCAAACACCGATAGAGATCAACAGCATACGCCGCATCGGACAATGGGAGTTTCTTTCCATCAAGACCGAAGAACTGGTGGACTCGGTGAAAAAGGGACTTTTCTTCGACGACCGCATCGTGTGCATCTACCGAGGCACCCTGTCGCTGGGCATTGATATGGAGAAATGCGACAGTACCTGGATTTCCGCACAGAAAGGGGACAGCATTGCCCTCCGGCTGCCCGCAGTGGGACTGCTCGACCAGAATTTCATCAACGAGGCCGAGACCAATGTGTTTTTTGAGGAAGGAAACTGGAACGAAAAGGAAAAGGAAGAGCTCTATCAGAAAGCCAGACGGAAAATGCTGCAACGTGCCTACTCCAAGGAAAACCGCCTGACAGCAGAGCAGCAGGCCCGCATCCAGATTACGCAGCTGATGAACTCCATGGGATTCAGTCATGTGAGCATTTCGTTTGGAGGAAACACTTCCGGAAAGAAAAAATAAGAGCGTTTCTGCTCGGAGAAACGCCGCTGCAAACCACAACTCCCGTATGGGCCGCACCACGCGCCCATACGGGAGTTTTTTTTGAAAAGCACCGTCCGAAAAATTCATCTCAATGAAATGAAAAAACCATCGTAATGACTTTCTGAAATCATCACAATGGTTTGAAAACTTATTTTCCGCCTCCCGGCAAAGTGAGGTCGAAGTCGTTGCAGCGGTACACCTCTGTGTAGAGCCAGCGCTTGATGCGTTCAAAATCGGCCGCCTCATCCAGTCCCTCTCCCCGCACCATCAGATGCAGGGCTATCGGCTGGCACTCCTTCTGATAAGGTGGTTGCACATAAGGACTGTTCTCCCAAAGCACAAAACCGTTGCGACGGTAGAAACCGATTCTCCGTTGCGCCAGTTCTTCTACAGGCAACTCTACCTCGAGCACCAGCGGAACGGTATATTGCTGCGCCAACAAGCCGAGCACCTCGCTGCCGATGCCCTTGCCACGCACCTCGGGCACGGTGGCAAAATGTTCCACATACACAAAGTCAGGGCCCTGCCAGCAGGTGACGAATCCCACAAAAGCGCCTTCCTGATTCAAGGCATAGGTAATAAAGAAAGGATTTTCGTCGGTCACCCGGCGCTGGTCTTCCCGGCTGCGTCTTTCCTCGGGCGGGAAGGCGGTTCCAAACAAATGCTCCACCTGGGCATATTCCGCATCTCCGGTCTTAATCTTTTTCAGTTCAATCATAGCATCAAAATTTATTTACCGGCAAATGTAAGAAAACAAATGCTCAGAAACAAATATTCGTTTTTTTGTTTTCACCGCATAAAAACATGCCGCCGAAAAAAGTTATCTTTGCAGGAGTAACCAAAAACAAATCGGTAAAACAAGAATCCGGAAATCATGACTGAAAGCATCATTTTTTTATTCATCGGTATTTTGGGAGGCTTTGCCGCGGGATGGCTCCTCCAGAAAAGCAGAAACGGGGGCATGCTGGTGCAAATAGCTGCCAAGGATAGTGAACTGGAGCGCGAACGCCAGCTGTATCAGCTGGAACAGGAGCGGAGCAAGCAGCGCGAACGCGAACTGGAACAGCGGCTCACCCAAATGAATGAGGAAAACAAGGAACTGCGCTCGGCACGGGCCGTTTCGGAAAAGGAAATAGAACTGCTCCGGCGACAGATTGCGCTGGAGGAAGAGGCCGGAAAGGAGCGCCTGAAGGAACAGATGGATCTGGTAAGACAGCAGATGCAGAATGCCACCCAAGAGATGCTCAAGCAGCGGTCGAACGAACTGTCGGAGCACAACCAGTCGCAGATGAGCGCCCTGCTCACCCCGCTCAAACAGTCTATCTCCGAAATGAAACAGACGATGGAGAGCAACCGCGATGTGCACAACCGCAACACGGCCTCGCTCGAGAAAGCCATCGAGGAGATGATGAAACGCACGGTGGACATCGGTAAGGAGGCCGACAAACTGGCTCACGCCCTACGCAACGAGAGCAAGACGCAGGGTAACTGGGGCGAGCTGATTCTGGACGACCTGCTCTGCGGACAGGGCCTGAAAGAGGGGCTGCACTACGAGAAACAGGTGACGCTGCGCGACGGACAGGGACGGGCTCTCCGCAATGAGGAGTCGGGCAAGAAGATGATTCCCGACACCATCCTGCACTATCCCGACGGCAAGGATGCGGTGATCGACTCCAAAGTGTCGCTGACGGCCTTCGTGGACTATCAGAACGCGGAGACCGACGAGGAACGGAACGAGGCCCTGAAACGACATGTGCAGAGTGTGAAGCAGCATGTCAGCGAACTGGCACGCAAGGACTACAGCGCCTACATCAAACCGCCGCGTCAGTCGCTCAACTACGTCATCATGTTCGTACCCAACGAATCGGCCCTGCAGCTGGCCCTGCAAAGTGAACCGGCTCTGTGGCACGATGCCTTCGAGAAAGGGGTGTTCATCACCAGCGAACAGAATCTGATGGCCGCCCTGCGCATGATCCAGATTGCCTGGACTCAGGTGCAGCAGGCACGCAACCAGGAGGCCATATTCGACACGGCGCGCATGTTACTGGATCGTGTATCGGACTTCATCAAATTCTTTGATGAGATGGGACAGAAGCTGCAGGAAGCGCACAACTGTTATATCAAATCGGCCAACAAGTTGCGCGACGGCAAGCAGAGCGTTGTGGGAGGCGCCAACAAACTGATCCGCCTGGGAGCCAAGACAAGCAGCAACAAGACACTGCCCGAAACCAACGAAAGCGGCATCCCTTCACAATCGGAAAACGCCGCTTATCTGACCGACAAGGCATAAACCTACCGATACAATAACGCCCGGACCGTGCTTTTCTGCAACCGTCCGGGCGAATTTATAACTCTTATCTACATGCGATGTATCAATCGTCCATTTTCAGGAAATTTCCCAAAGCGTCAAATTCTACAGAATAATCATTCTTCAATTCAACCTCATAACCTCCCTTTCTGTGACGCTCGATCTTCTCAACAGCAATATTCGGAAAGTTCCGCTTCAGATAATCCTTGATGCTGGCAGGAATCAATGCTTCAGGTACCGGATTCAGTCTACTGTCTACTTCGGTCCACTCTCCCTTACTATTGAAATCAATTTGCGTTCCATCCTCAAAAATGGCCTCATAAGTAGCTGCTTCCAGAAAATCCTTGTCGATCTTGATATAGGAAAGCTTTGCCTTCGGGAAATACTTCTGAATTGTTGTACGGGCAGCCTGAGGTAACTGGTTTACATCACGGGTTATTACATCCTTTGCCATTGCTTGAACTGACAAACCAACCATCATCACCAATAAAAAAAACAGTTTCTTCATAATCGTAAATTTTTAGATTTCTATTTTCAGTTTATTTAATCGTCCATTCTCTTGAAATTGCCTTCTGTATCAAAAATCACTTCCAGGCCGTTGCCCAACTCCACTTCCATCTCGCGGGAAGTGCGCTTGACTTTCTCTACCGAGTCGGTCGGGAAGTTCTGATTGAGATACAGCTTCACGGCATCGGGCAAAAACCGTACCGGTACGGCCGTTCTTTTGCATTCCACCTCTTTCCATTCGCCGTCGGAATCAAACTCCAGCTCATCGCCGTTGGTCAGCACCACTTTGTATTCTGTGGAAAACAGTTCGCGGTCAATCTTGATGTACGAGATGTGATACTGCGAAAAGTTGCTCTGAACAAACTGTCGGGCGGGTTCCGGAAGCTGGGCCACATCGCGGGTCACCACATCATCCCTACACGACGTCAGCAGCAAAGTGCCGGGCAATAATAAATATAGAAATAAGCGTTTCATATCTTTCTCCTTTCTTCGTTGGTTATTTTTGATACGACAAAGGAAAACATGAAAATAGGAATCATTTAGGAATTTGCATCGGTTTTCTAGATATTTACAATCTTTAACTTAAACACGTGCATTCCCTCATAATTATAGATCAGAGGAAGGTGATAGAAGTCGGCTATCGACTTGACCAGAGCCAGACCAAGGCCGGTGGACTCGGAAGTCTTGCTGCGGTCATGATAGAATCTGCGGAAAATCATTTCGGAATCAAGAGGGGTGTCTCCGCTGTTTTTCACCATCAGCCACTCACGGGTCAGCAGCACTTCTACCTTTCCGCCCGACGGAGTGTGCACCATAGCGTTCTTGAGCAGATTATTGACCAGCACATGCGCCAGAGATTCATTGATCAGAACCGGCAGCGCGCCGCTGCACTCAAAATGCGTGTCGATATGCTTCGACTCATAGATGTCGTTCATAATCTCCAGTATGTCGGCAATCATCTGCGAAAGGTCTACCGGAACGGAGTCAATGAACTGTCCGTTGTTAATGCGCGAAAGCAGAAGCAGGGACTTGTTGAGCTGCACCACCCGATTCAGGGCCGTAAACATGTCTCCCACATATTCCAGCTGTTTTTCGGTAACTCCTTCCGATTCGGCCAGCAACTCCAGCTTGCCTCGAATGATGGCCAGCGGAGTCTGCAACTCGTGCGACGCATTCTCCGTGAACTGTTTCTGCTCCCGATAGACCGACTCGGCCCGGTGGGCCATATCCAGCGCGGCATCGTTCAGGATGCGGAATTCGCGGATGGCGGTATCGTTTTCCAAGTCGGGCACCGGCTTTCCGGGCGTCATCTCCTGCAACCAAAGCACCAGACGGTGCAACGGACGGAACACCCGTTTGAGCGAAGCATATACTCCCAGTGTGGTGCACAGCAGCAGCACGACATACAGCACGACCAAAGCCCACCAGATGGCCCGGATCAGATCATCGCGCTCCAGCGTGGAACTCATCAGCGTGAGCTCATAATAAGCCCCGTCAGCCGTGCGGAAACAGCTTTTCATCACGCGCACGGGCTCAAACTCATTCTCGGTCTGTATGTATACCGACGAGTCGAAATAGGTTTCCCGATAGTTTTCCGCCTCTTCTTCGGTTATGGGGCGGAACTGATAGCGCTGCATGATGGAATCGTTGCTGTGGAGCAGCTCTGGATTGTGCAGCACTTTTCCGATCAGAATCTCACGCGTGTTGTTCAACGCATCATCGGTTTCATCCATCACTTCGTAAAGCACCAGGAAATAGAACACCGTGCCCCACAGAGCCAGAAAGAACAGAACAATCAGGAAAATCACCCGATTGGTGTATCGCAATAAATTCATAGGCGCTCTATACGATTAGTTTATATCCGAACCCGTACACGGCCTTGATTTCAGGAACAGCGCCGGCTTGCTTCATCTTCTTACGCAGATTCTTTACCTGCGAATACAGGAAATCCAGACTGTCCGCCTGGTCTATATGGTCGCCCCAAACCGATTCGGCCAAGGAGGTCTTGTTGATCAGACGGTTCGGATTGGATACAAAATAATACAGCAGATCAAACTCCTTCCGGTTCAGCTGTATCTCCGTATCGCCCACCATCACCTGTCTTTTGTCGGGATAAACCACCAGATTCTCCAGAATGATGCTGGTATCGCCGTGTGCGTTCTTGCGGCGCAGCAACGATTTGATGCGGGCATGCAGCTCGGCCAAATGAAACGGTTTGGCCAGATAGTCGTCGGCTCCCATGTCCAGACCCTTGATTTTATCATCCACCGAATCCTTTGCCGACAGGATGATCACACGCTCCTGCTTGCGCAGACGCTTCAGTGCGGAAAGAATTCCCAGCCCGCTTCCGCCCGGCAACATGATATCCAGCAACACACAATCATAGTCATACTCCTGCACTTTGGTCAGGGCCGTTTGATAATCGGACGCGCACTCCACGATATATTTTTCTTTTTCCAAAGATTCGCGCACCATATCGCGCAGGCCATCTTCGTCCTCCACTACCAGAATTTTCATAAGCGTTTCTGTTTTTACATCAGTCCGTCCACCTGGAGATCTTCGCGCTTGCGATAGCCCGAACTGGTCATCAGAGCAATCAGCTCACCCTGCCCGTCAGTCACACGTACCTCTATAAAAGGTACTTTTCCGTGGTTCATCACCTCGCGGGCCTCGGCATACAGTTCTCCGGGATGAGCGGGTTTCAAGAAAGTGATTCCGGCATTCAGCGACAAAGTCAGCTTTCCCCGGCTGTTGGCGGCTACTCCGAAAGCCATGTCTGCCAAGGCAAAAATCACTCCTCCGTGGCAGATTCCTCCCAAATTCAGGTGACACGGCTTTACGGTCATGCGCACCCGGCCATAGCCTTCGCGGGCCTCAACCACCTCTGAACCCAACATTCTTTCAAACTCATCGCAATCGAACAAATCTTTCAGTGTACTCATAAATCTATTTTTCTAATGATTGGATAAAGTTAGTAAAAAGTGATGGATTAAGAAGAGTTTGAAATGATAAAAAAGAAAAAACCGAAATCACGAACAACCTGTCTGATTATTGCGTATCTTCGCTTTCAGTAAAAAAAAGTACCATTATGATCAGTATAAAAATAGAAATAAAAAGCTGGAAAAAAATCCTGTTGTTCTGCCTGGTTCTCGGAGTAATCGCAGCAGGAGCCTATTGGACCACCCGCTGGGTGATTCCGACACATGATTTTGAAATAACCGACGATCTGGGAGGGAATATCTTCCCCTCGGCCATTCTGTCTACGGCCACAACCGATGCCATGATCATCAAACCGACCCTAAAAAACTATCTCGGAAATCCGAAATCGGGACTGGCCCTGAAAATCAACTCCCCGTCGGAAAACTGCAGAATTCAGGTTACCGTTGCCGAAACACCTTTTTACCGCACCTCGGTCTCGGAATTCGTACTTCCGGAAAAAGGTACCGAATATACCGTCTATCCGGACATCATCTGGAACTATGAAAAGCTGCGCAACAACGAACAGGCCACACCAATCAACGTGGTGATGCAGGTCAGCGCCAACAATAAGGACTGGGGACAGCATATCAAGACCTTTTCCATGCGCAGCATCAATGAATGCCTGTTGGGCTATCTCGGAAAAGACAACAAATATCACACGACTTATGAGTTCTTTGCCGCTTATGTGAACGAAGAGAATCCTCTCATCGACGAGGTGCTCCGCGAGGCCCTGAACACCAAAATCGTGAACCGCTTTCTGGGATACCAAAGCAAACAACCCGCTTATGTGGACAAGCAGGTGTATGCACTCTGGAACGTGCTTCAGAAAAGAAACTTCAGATACAGTTCCATTTCTTACAGCAGCCTGTCGAGCAACGTCGTATTCTCCCAACGGGTGCGCACCTTTGAGGATGCCCTCAAGTCCTCACAAATAAACTGTGTGGACGGAAGTGTCCTCTTCGCCTCACTGCTGCGGGCCATCAATATCGACCCGGTGCTGGTTCGCATTCCCGGCCACATGTTTGTAGGATACTACACCGACAAAGGACACAAGGAAATCAATTTTCTGGAAACAACCATGATAGGTGATGTGGACATGGACGAATTCTTCCCCGAAGAGAAACTCGACTCCACAATGGTGGGAAAGAGCCAGAACGAAGTGTCACGCATTGCTTTTGAGAAATCCAAGGAGTATGCCAACAAGAAATATCAGAGTTATGAGAAACTGTTCGGCACCGACAACAAGAATTACATGTTTCTTGAAATTTCCCGCAACATAAGAAAATCCATTCAGTCTATCGGCAAATAAGGAACTGCACAAAGCCGCAGCCGAGGCCATGGCCTACATAAAATAACCGCATCAAAACTCACGTATGAGTTCTGATGCGGTTATTTTTATTGGAATTCAGTGTGGTTCCATTAAGGAACAAACACTTTCATCTTGTTGACAATATAGATTCCTGACTTCAGAAGAACAGGACGTGTACCGACTACCTTTCCACCAAAGACCTGCGTACCGGCAACAGTATGGATCGTTACCATCTGAGGTTCGTCGGACGACAGATACAATCCTCCGCGTACCACGCGTACCTGAATGTCCTTTGTCTGCGGAGTCACTGTTTCCAGTCCTGTCGTTTCTCCATTGGATTCAATCTCATCATAAGGAATCTCTGACAGAGTGAAACGGCTGATAGTTCCGCTACCCCAGTTAGAAGGATCACGCCAGTCAACCAGAACGCCCAAAGAAACCGTTGCCGGCTCCGAGAGTTGGAACGCCACTTTTCCGTTGGCAATGTCGTCATACACCAGAGCCTCATCCAGATGATCAACGTCAGGAAGTCCTTCTCCCTTATTGACCACCAGATAAGAAGTCAGGAACTTATAATATGGACCAAAGTCTACAGAGAACTGATAGAAGCCGGCCGGAAGTTCTATGGTCTGGTATACCTTATGGTTTGGAATCTCCTGAGCAAATCCTCTACCGGCTTCGACCACCATACTATAATTATATTCCTTATCAGTTACATGGAAACCAGTTGGAACACTACCTTGAGCGATATTCTCCAATACCCATCCCGACTTGTCGGTTTCTGTTTCCAGTTCATAATTCTGATACTGGGCAATCGGATCCGTATAGAACGGAGTTTCTGCATGCAGGAACGGAGCTTTATAATTAGTCAGGTACTGGTCTGAAATATCTTCCACCTGACGCTCGTTGAAATTCAGCCAGAAAATGCCCTTGGCGCTGCTCCAGGCATCACCATCCGGTCCGAATCCTTCACGGCGACCGGTATTTCCGTTTCCGGACAAATCCTGCACATCTCCAGAGTTCTGATTGAACGGAGAATACAATACCAGACCAGCTTCCTTAGCTTCGGACACTGTAGCCGCAATCTCTCCCACTTCCGGACGTGCCTCCTGATCCGGCCAGATCGGTGCATTGGCATATTGGCGGATCTGATCTACGGTAAGTGCTTTCTTCCAAACCTGAAGTTCATCAATCACGCCATAGAAAGGAGCTGAGGAACCTCCCAAAATGAAGTTGTCGCCAAAAGCTATTTTTGCAGTAGGCAAATTCTGACTCTGGCCGACCTGCTTACCGTCGCGATAGAAAGACACACTGCCATACTGGAAGGTAACGGCATAATGATGCCATGAACCCGACAGCATATATCCCGCAGGCGACTGCACATGACCATCGGCAGTATACAGATGCATGGATCCATCCGCCTCGGTATACATCAGGAAGTCCTTCTCCGTATTTCCGATTCCATTACCCTTAATCTGCAAAGTATTCGGATACATCCACCAGCCGATGGTAAACGATTCAGACTCAGTCATCGGAGACTGATAGACCACACGCGCCTGATCGCCATAGAAACGCAGTCCCTGTTTTCCGTCTGCATTACAAATAGTCAGCGCCTTCACCTTGGTGAGCTTGTCGCTTCCCATGGCATTGGAAGTAGACAGGGTGATGTCGTAGATACCCGTTTCCTTGGCCACGAAAGAAGTATTCTGGCCATGTACCAGCAAGCGGTAGTCGCCATTAACAAGCTCCCACTGCCACTGATTCGGTGAGTATTCGGTACGGTCTTCCAAAAAGACCTTCTCGCCTTTCACCACAATATCCGGAGCCACGGCAAAGGCAGTCTTCGGAGCTGAAGACATTGCTGTAACCTCCATGGAATAGGTATCGGAACCCTGTGGATTGGTCACCTTGAGCGTTACGGTATATTTACCTTCCTTCGGGAAAGAAACCGATGCCTGACGTGTATAAATCTTCTCCGGAGAGCAACCCGGAATAGACCATTCATAAGTATTCACGGCCAGATCCTGCTTTGGAGTAAACACCACACGGTCGGTAGCCGGCACTTCCGTTTCGGAAGCAGCGAAAGTAGCATCCGGCTGCGGCATAGGCAATACCTGAATCTTACGGGTAGCCTGGGTCTGGTTACCGGCAGCATCAAATACCGTCAGAGTCACTTCCTGCTCACCGGCCTTATCGAATACCAGTTTGGCTTCCGGCAGACTGAAATCAGCGGTCTGTGCCCCTGCTGTGGTCCACTGCCAGCGCACGGCACCCGGAGCATCAGTACTCTTGGCCACCACTTCCTGCCCAACATAAACCTGCGGCAGAGAGAAGTCGAAATCGGCCTTAATGGCATTCTGTTCCAAAGCCAGGGTTGCATCTTCGAGCGGAATCGTAGAACCCTTTGAAACGCGGGCATGGTGTCCACCGGCCGAATCAAACAAGTAAACCACATTATCCTGAACATAGCTGTCCATCTTGTAGTATGCCAACAATCCGGTCTGGAATTCAGGGCGGGCAAAGGATATATGCATACAATCCTGAATCTGCTGCTGTGTACGTGCCGTGCTCCAGATGCGCAGTTCGTCCATGCGGCCGTTCATCAGATTATTATTGGAGCCGAAGACCATGTCGCCGAATCCGCCGATTCCGACTGCCTGGTTATTCGTCAGCGTTGCAGCTTCCTTGCCGTCAATGTAAACTGTCAAGCGGTTGCCGTTGATGACGAGTGCAACGTGCTGCCAAGTGTTCACTTTGAGCGAACCGGCCGATGTGCTTACCCGGGAATTGATAGTCCAGCCGGCAGTGATGTTCTTGTCTGCGCTGCTATGGAACAGGAATTTGCCCCATCCCGGACCGATTTGCTGGTTATAGTTGGCCAAGGATGTAGGCTTCAACCAAAATTCCATAGTCAGGGTATTGTATTTGCTGTCAAATACATCGGACACGGTGAAAGAAGAATTCATGAAATTGCGCACCTTGTTGGCAGCGGCTGTGGCAGCCTCCGGTGCCACTGTTACCGGAATGCGGGATGATTCCACCTCCTTGCCGTTCAGCTGATAAAGAGCCACCAGACTGAGTGCTCCGTTCTTCTGTTCTTCTGTCAAGGAAGACAAGTCATATTGTTTCTGGTTTCCGTTGAGTGAAGCCACAAGAGAACCATCGGCATAAAGACGATATCCCTGAAGCGCATAACCCGACGGTGAAGGCTGATCCCAAGTGAGGACATTGCTTTCGGCCATCACATTGCGCGGGGCATTAAACGATTCTCCTCCCACAATGACAGAAACGATGGTCTTTTCTCCCTGATTCTCAATCTTCACGCCATCGGCCGGCAGTTCGGCCTTTGTTTCGATTCCGTAGGCATCGAATTCATAGTCAATCACCGACAAGGCATTGACATGTCCCTCGCCCACAGCTGATTTCTTGGAGTCGATCACAAAGAAATATTTAAGAGGCTTACGCAAATCGTAGCCAGTGGTAAGGGCTGTCAGATCGTAACCCAGTTCCATCGGCTCGTCGTGCAACTTACCGTCGGCCCAGCGTCCCAGCATCGGTGTCTCGGCATCAGGATAAATATTGTCATCAAGTTTCATTCCGTTGCCGGCAAACTTGAAGTACTCCATTGCCACAGACTTCTCGGGCTCGGTAGCAGACGTATCGGATGAAACTCCGGCCACGAGTGAAATCTCACTGCGCTTGCTGAAGTCAACAGAAACCTTCATGGTGCGCAAAGGGCGATAGTCCGGAGTGACATAATACACCTCCGGATTCCAGTAACCCACGCCATACATATCCGGGTTACCGTTGCCATCGGTACCGAGACACACGGCAGTCTTGTAAGGACAATAAATCAATCCGTTGCCATCCCAGGTCGGTCCCCAGGAATTTGCCACGATCCAGGCGCCCACTTCGTCCTTATCCTTCTCACCGGCTACTCCATTGCCGTCGAGGTCAAACTCGATGCGATCGTCGTAACCTACGACAGCCATCTCATGGTCAATCTGTACTCCCCAGCTCGCCACATAGCCGTCGCCCACAACTCCCAGTGAGCGGTTGGTTTCGGTATCGGGCACCGTGGAGGTACTGTATCCCTGCACGAAGCCGATCGCGATGGTACATACTCCACCGGCATCAAACGAATTATCGCCCTGGTGGTTCCAAAGCCACTGCTTCACGGCCTCGCGTCCTTCCTCCGTGCGCACATTCTGCGGGAACATGGCAGCACGCTCAATACGGTTGAACATGGCGGCATACCACTTGTCGTAGCCCTGCATCCATCCGTAGTCATTGCTGTACCAGTTCTGGTCCGAACCGAAATCCTTGGAGAATGTGCGTCCGCCGTAAGTAACGGCATCGGGCACTCCATGATCCTTCAGCACCGAAGGATAGTCGGTGTTCTGATAATAATGCAACCAGTTGTAATGGGTAGGATATTGGTTCTTCTCGACGCTGGCATCGAGCCGGCGGGCCGCGTTCATCTCATAAGTGAACATATAGGCAATGCGCGCCGCAGCCGTGCAGGAAGCATGCTCCTGCTGAAATATTGGCGGGAAATAAATACGCTCGGCGTTGTTCACACGCAGAGGGCGCTGTGCAGCCGTACTCTTCACGCCTGCCCGACCATCCTGTCGGACCCATCTCAGGCCTTCATAAGGATTAAAAGACTGGACGGGCGGCAGCGGCTCCACACCGATTCTCACGGAGTCTGCAACTGCGGCCCGGGCTCCCACCGGAAGGGTAGCCAGTCCCCAGCAAGTCATCAGACACCAAGCCGGAAAACTTCGTTTCGTTTTTCTCATAATGGTATGTATTTAAAGATGATGCGTCACCGCTACAGAGGAAAACCGGCAAACAATACAGGCACAGAAAAGATCTCCTCCGGGGTGATACTGAATATTAAGGTTTTGCAAAATAAATGTTTTTTTGCAGAAAACACACAACAAAATCCCAAAAACATGAACGGATACAAACAGAAAAAGGCCGGTTGCTCTTCCTCTCAGGAAACTGCAACCCACCTTTTTCAACAACTCTATGGATTTTATTATTTTATCTCCTCATAATCGGCCGCTTCGGCAATCTTCTTGGGGATGTCCGTATTATCCATCCGTCCGGTGAAGCGCTCGGCTCCCACACCGATGGCGAATACCGGCACATAACCGTTGGAATGACCGCCGCTCTGCCAGCCCACGCAAGCCACTTTGTTGAGAATCTGCTTGGCTACAGTGGCCAGCTCATCGTCGTTCTGATACAGCGTCTTGCTGTTCTCGGCAATACCTTTCTGAATATGGTCATAAGCCTGCTTCAGGCGTTTGGTCTGGTTCTCGCTCAGCTGCACCTGATCCCAGAATCCGAAGTTCTCCTTCAGACTCTGTTTCACGGCCTCCCAGGTGAACTTGTCCTTCAGAGTCTCGCGCAGACGGCGCACCTCGGCCGAATAGTCTGAAATGCTCATCTTCTGGTTCTGAAGCACCTGAGTGTGCATTTCATAAGGACCGACACCCAGCGCCAGTCCGCCCGTCTCATGGTCGGCAGTAACGACAATCAGCGTTTCATCGGGGTGCTGCTTATAGAAGTCATAAGCCACACTCACGGCCTGATCCAGATCCTCGGTCTCGCGGAAAGCGGCAGCCGCGTCATTGGCATGGCAGGCCCAGTCGATGGCACCGCCCTCTACCATCATGAAGAATCCCTGGTCGCCCTGAGTGGTCAGGAAGTCGATGCCGGCCTGCGTAATCTGCTTCAGCGTTAGGTCCGTGCTTGTCCGGTCGATGGCATAAGGGATGCGGCTGCGGTCTTTCTTCGAAGCCTCTTCGGTCTGCAAAAGAATCATCTTTCCGGCATCGTTCTTCTTTTTCTCATAATCCTCATAGCCGCGAGCAATGACATAGCCGGCTTCTTCGGACTGCGCATACAGCGAAGGAGTCTGAGGATTCTTCTTGTCGGTAGGCTGAAGGAAGTCCGAACCGCCGTAAAAATCGAATGCCGCACGAATCAGGTCCTGACCGATTTCATAATACATATCACGGTCGGGCACATGGGCATAGAACGAAGCCGGTGTGGCATGATCGACCGACACGCTGGTCATCACTCCCACCGCGCGTCCGCTTTTCTTGGCCCGCTCGGCAATGGAGGCAATGCGTGTTTTCTGATCCTTGAGCATACCCAACACTCCGTTCTTGGTTTTCTGTCCCGTGGCCAGTGCCGTTCCTCCGGCAGCCGAATCCGTCACTCCGTTAGTGGCCGAATAGGTAGTCACCAGTCCGGTATAAGGGAATTGTGCAAACTGCAAAGGTTTCACTCCGATGCGTCCTTCGAGGGCTGCGAGATAGGTCTCCGTACCGTTTACCTGATTCACGCCCATGCCGTCGCCAATGAAATAGAACACATATTTGGCCTCTCCTTCGGCCCATGCAGACCAGGCGAGCATCAAGGCTGCACCGAGTGTCATTAATCTTTTCTTCATAAACATATTATCTTTTTTTCATTTCTGATATTCCTGCAGCAAAAATAGCATTTTATTCGCTGCAAGCCTTGTGCCGGAAAAGAAAAAACGCACCCCGCCCCTTCCTTTCGCCGAAAAAGCAACAGAGAAATTACAAAACGAGGATGCGCAGGACGGGCAGCCTCATCCTCCGAAAAAAGCCGCCAGCCCCTTTCGGGAGACTGACGGCCTGTATTTTCGGCGGCTATACCAGAGAAAGGAGTGTGTCTCCGGTGAGGGCATTCATCCCCTGCCCGTCGATTACCTGAGCCGTTTTCTCGGGATTGTCCGTACGGAACACCAGAATGCCCTTTCCGGCCAGCATAAAGGAATAAAGGTAGGAAATGGCGATTCCGGCACTGCTGATCTGACGGACCGCATCGGCGGCACGGCCGGGCACATTGTCGAGCGTGATGGCAAACACCTCGGACGCATTGGCCGAGATGCCCGCAGCCTTGAGCACCTCGAGGGCCCGGTCGGGTTCGGCACAAATGATGCGGTAAATGCCATATTCCACCGTATCGGAAATGGTGGAGGCTATGAGCTGAATGCGGGCTTCCTTGAAAAGTTCCAGCACACGGACCAGAGTGCCCGACTTGTTTTCTACAAAAACGGATATCTGTTTTACGGTCTTCATAATTTACGGTTTCTTTAGATTAATGTTTTGCGCAGGTCCTTCACACGCACGGCCTTACCTTCCTGCTTGGGCAACGCTCCCTTAGGCACGAGCCGCACCACCGGAGTGATGAGAATCTCATCCTTGAGCTGACGGGTGATTTCTTTGGTCAGTGCCTGAAGACGAGGATAGTCATCGCAGAACTCCTTGAGTTCCACCTCTACGGTCATCAGGTCGTTGGCCTCTTCATTGGTCAGCGTGATGAGGTAGTCATTACCCAGCTCGGCAAACTGCATCAGGATAGTTTCGATCTGTATCGGGAAAATGTTTACGCCCTTGAGAATCATCATGTCGTCGCTGCGTCCCTTCATGCGGTCCAGACGGATGTGATGACGCCCACAGGGGCATTCTCCCGGCAGAATGCGGGTGAGGTCACGGGTGCGGTAACGCAACAGCGGCATGGCCTCGCGGTTGATGGTGGTCAGCACCAGCTCGCCCACCTCGCCCTGAGGCACAGGCTCGAGGGTCTGCGGGTCCACAATCTCCACAATATAATAATCCTCCCAGATATGCAGTCCGTTCTGTTCCTTACATTCGAAAGCCACTCCGGGACCGCACATCTCCGACATGCCGAAGGAATTGTATGCCTTCACGCCCAGCATGTCCTCAATACGGCGGCGCTGCTCCTCGGAGTGCGGCTCGGCCCCGATAATCAGCGTATGCAGCTTGGTATCCCGTTTCGGGTCGATGCCCATCTCCTCCATCACCTCATACAAACGGCCGGCGTAGCTGGGAATGGCATGCAGGGCGGTTGTTCCGAAATCAGTGATGAACTTGATCTGACGCTTGGTATTTCCGGCAGCCGCAGGCACGGTGAGCATGCCCAAACGCTCGGCACCGTACTGGAATCCCAGTCCGCCGGTAAACATGCCATAGCCCGATGAATTCTGGAAAATGTCGCCAGAGCGCAGGCCCACCATATACAGGCAGCGCGCCACGGCATTGGCCCACTCATCCAAATCCTTCTGCGTGTGCAGAATGACCGTCGGAGTACCGGTCGTACCACTGGAAGAGTGCAGACGCACCACCTGCTCCATCGGCACGGCAGCCAGCCCGAAAGGATAGTTGTCGCGCAAATCCTGCTTGGTGGTAAAAGGAATCTTCTGCAAATCATCCAGCGAACGGATATCGGCAGGCGTAATATGATGTTCGGCAAAGCGCTTGCGGTAGAAAGGGGAATTCATACATTGCGCCACCGTCTTTTTGAGACGCTCCAGCTGCAAGGCCTCGATTTCGGCACGCGACAGTGTTTCTAATTCAGGATGTAAATACATGCTATCTTATGATTTTAAAGTTAATGATGCGAAGATAAAGAAAAAAGTAATAAAAAGAAGCAGAATTCAAATTATTTTTCACTGGAAGCAGAGTATCAGAAAACGAAACAAACAAAATGACAGCAAAAAGCCGCCGACAGGCCTCATCGCGATATTTTTTCTGTTCAAAAAGTAACCGGACAATTTTCTGAAATGCGCACTCCAGCTTCTTTTCTGCATAAAAATACTCTTGGAAAAGGAATAAAAACAGTATATATACGCTTTTTATGCAAAAAACAGACTGTTCCGAATGGAGCGTTCCCACGGTTCTCCCCAGAAAACAATACGATGACTTTCGGAAAGCATCAAAGGAATTTTCCAAAACCGTCTGAATGAAGCTTGAAAGACTCTAGCGATATGCCGTTTTTTCACATTTCACGAGCTATTTCGTGAATCTGTCCGGTGGCATAAAATCATCTTATCAAACTGTATTACAAAAAGATACAACTAAAAAACAGGCTCTGAGATTTCCAAATTTCCAGCCCGCCGGAACCACGGCTGTAATTTCAGAAATCTCAGAGCCCTAAAAAATCAGAATGTCAGCGGAACTCGTGCAGCTTCCTCCGGCATCCTTCTTCGATGTGCTGGGCCACCCGCCGATAGACCGCCTCGGACTGGAAATTGGGGTCCTCCACTTCGGTATCCGTACCGAAGGCCCATTGATCGAACAAGATGATCCGGTCCCAGTAGTTATACCCCAGCACACGGGTAACCGCATCACGATGCCCCCTTGTGAAAACAATAATCCGGTCGGCGGCAGACAGAGGCCTATGATTGAGCGGGGCAGTTTCCCCGGTCATCCGATACCCCATCTCCGACGCGACGCGCGTCATCACCTCATCCCTCGGATTCTGCCCCCAGGACAGAGTCCCCATAGAACACACTTCCACATCCTGTATTCCCTCACGCTCCAAAAGTGTCCGCAACACGCATTCTGCAAAAGGAGAACGACAGGCATTGCCGGTACAAACAAAAACAACTCTTTTCATACGCTCCAAACCATTAATGAAACGGAATCAGCACCTCTCCCTTCCGGTTGATGACGGCCTGCACGGTCAGTTCGTTATAGTCTTCGCCGCCGAAACCATCCTCATCTGCAAAGAAACGGCCATCAGGGCAGACCGTCCAGGATACCCGGGCGCGGCCAGACTGAAACTCATACACCCAAAAACGATAGAGGGCTCTCAGTCGGACGGCATTGTCTGTGTTCACATCGCGGTCTCTGACCGACTGACAGACATCCTGTTCCGTAAAGGCCACCATCGTGCCCTCGAAGTCTGTCAGTTCCACCACCTGCTTCGTTCTCCAGTCTATAAGAAGCCTTTGCTTCGAGCCCTTCGATTCCAGAAACAGCATGTCTTCTCCCAAATCATGGATGTTGAAGATATAAACCAAATATCCGCGCTCAATGCCCCAAAGCAGGCGCTTTTCCTCTTCCGTTGTCATATTCTCTTCATTTTTATGATTCCTTCCAATAAAAGTCTCTATCTTTCCGTTACAAAGACCCGGTTTACCGCAAACAAATGTTTCTTCCGGAGCAGGAACTCCTTTTCAAAGTCCTGCCCCAGTCCTAAGGCACACCGTTCATCGGCGGTAAGGGCTTTCATCACACTGTTCAGACGGGCGGCAATGTCTTCGCAACGAAAACTCCCCTCCGTGCGGTGCCCGCGCATCTCCGGCACCTCGGTCAAAGGGACAGCCGGATGAAAGACGTAATACAGTGCAAGGGCTATATCCGTGCGATGCAATCCCATAGCACAGGACAGATAAAACCCACCCCGGTCTATCAACCGGAACAGCAAAGGCAACGAGGCGATAATCCGATGCACATCTGTCTGCCGACTGTCCACCGGAATGCTGTAATACTCCATACCGGCCTGCCGCACCTCGCGGGCAAAACGGTCGGTCTGGTCGGCAGTCCGCAAATCGATAATCACTTTCACTCCGGCATCACGGACACGCTGCAACAGCCAGTGACTGCCGCGCCCGGAAAGGGTACGCCCACGCACTCCGCATGCCGTCACGAGGGCCAGATCAACAATAGGCAACGGTTTCAGATGCTCAAAAAGAGCGTTCGTCTTCCGAAACCCTGCCGCACCATCCGCCTGTAACCCTTGCGAAGACGGAATCTTGTTTTGTGCATTCTTTCCGATATGCCACCCATCACACCAGGCACATTTATATACCGAAAAATGCACACCCCGTTTACTTCCCATAGCATCGGCTGCCTTTTGTGCGGCCATTTTTGACGGATAGGAAACCTTCGGTACTCCGCTCCGACGCGAGATATGGCTATAGCGGCTGAATATCCCCCAAGCATTGCGTGTCACAAATATATTGGCGAATGCTCCCGGTCGTGTCAGCTGCTCTGCAATGGCCCATATCAAATTCTTTATCTTCATCTCTCCACCTGATTTTAACAAGGGATGCTCCTGCAAATAGATTCACCGCCCATGCTTTTACTGTTTCTATAACTAATGGAGGGGACAACAGCATGAAATCTATCAGAAAAGGCTATAGCCTGATGGAAGCGCAGGATGCCATAGTTCACAAAAATAAAAAATCCGCACAAAATTTCGGGCTTTTCATGGAAAAATATAAAACAGGATGATTAACTTTGAGGAATGATTGCCAAACTTCATTGAGAATAACCTTCAGAAAAACAAGAAACTGCCATGAAACAAAAAATAATCAAAACCGCCACCCATCTAATGGCCAAAGCCGCCATGAACTATGCAAAAAACAAGTTGCAACATGCCGGATTGATGCAACTGGCCAAGCATAAAGAAGAAGTATGGAACGTGGGAGACCTGGTCATCCAGAACAAGACACTCGCCATCGTTGTGGATGAAAAGACCATAGCCACCATTGCTGCTCAGGAAGGCAAATGGCAATTTATGAATTCATATTGCCCCTACCTGCACGAGGTGGGTTACAATGGCGACTGCGGACTGAAGACCCAGGCTACAAGCCGGAGCAACGGAGCCGAAAACCAGTTTCTGGTGGAATCATTGATCCGTCAGTTAGAATCACCTACCCGGAACACTTACGGCTGTCCTCCACCGGAGTATTACATTCCGGCCTTCGACTTCTGCTCTTCTCTGGGAGCCGGATGGTATCTGCCGGCCTTTGATGAATTATGGAACATGTTTTCCAATCCTCTGGTAGCAGCCGCCTGGAGAAAGTATGCCTCCCTACAATCCGGAAAAGATTATACGAACCGGGAACTGCAAATATGGTCTTCGACAGACAACGGACATCCGACATCGGAAAACGACGTAAATTATACCGAAGCACTGGCTCTAACGGTTTCGGCCGAAGGGAAGCTGTCGGAGCACTCCAAAATCAAAAGCCAGCCGGCAATGATCATCGCATTCTTCAAATTGGAGTCTGTATGACAAGCGGCCTTCGCGCCTCACAAAGCCGACCAGGGAAAAGCATCTTTGAAAAACTCCATGCATCACCATAAATAAAAAATCACAGTAAAAAACGAATATAATATGGAACATCACAACATAAACGACCGGATAAGAGGTTCCCTGATTGGCGGAGCCATAGGAGACGCTCTGGGTTACCCCGTGGAATTTATCTATCCCTATCATCGCATCCAGGAAAAGTATGGTATCAACGGTATCACACGCTATGACACGACGCAATGGTGGACGGAAAATACCGACAACAACGGCACAGCCGTAGTGTCGGACGATACGCAAATGACTTTGTTCACCGCCTGCGGCATCCTGAACGCCCAAAAGAACCAAACAGCCATTCTGTCAGAGATTTGTGAGGCTTATCTGGAATGGTTATGCACCCAAATGGAAAAGAACAAAAAGGGATTCGACCAGTGCTGGATTCGCAGACTGCCCGAACTTAACGCCCGCCGGGCACCGGGAAACACCTGTATCTCTGCCCTGCGCCATATTATGGCCGGACTCACCCCGCACAACAACAGCAAGGGGTGCGGCGGTATCATGCGTATCTCTCCGATTCCTCTTTATGGAACGGTGGATAATCGTATGGACATCCGAGAAGCCTGCCATCTGGCAGCCGAGGCCTCAAAGCTGACTCATCAACACCCGTTGGGCTATATCCCATCGGCCTTCACGGCATACCTCATTTACCGTCTGGCACAGGATCAGCATCCCGATACCGAAAGCTTCAGGAAATACATTAAAGAGAGTCTGGACTTTATTCAGGAATCCTATCCGGAACATCCGGAGGAGGTGGAGAAGTTCAACCGACTGATTCAGACTGCCGTCCAGTGGGCAGAGACACCGGAGGATGATGTCCGCGTCATTGAAAAGGAACTGGGCGGCGGTTGGGTTGCCGAAGAAACGGCAGCCATAGCCGTTTACTGTTCGCTGGCCCATTTCAACGATTTTGAGAAAGCCATGATTGCCGCGGTCAATCATAGCGGCGACAGCGACTCAACCGGTGCCGTAACCGGAAATATTCTCGGAGCCGCAATGGGATATGAAGCCTTGCCGGCATTCTATAAAGAGAATCTGGAACTGCATCGGGTCATTCTGCATATTGCCGATGATCTTTATACCGGTGCTGAATCCCGGTTCGAGTAGAGAGTTTCTGATACAAAAAATGCCGTGAAAGAAGATAGCGGGAATCTGCACCGCCATCTGTCTTTCACGGCATTCTGCAACGAATATCCACATTTAGGACTCACTCAGATAAGTTATTCCAGATTACCCAATTCAGCCTTCACTTCATAATAGGTGCTTCTTATCATACCTAATATTCGCAGGACATGCCCCACATTAACCTTCAGGCTTTCCTCATCGGTATAGAAGAACTCACAATTGGCTGAAACGCTTTTCAAGGTCCGGTCAATATAGACCTTGGTAAGCTTGATTTCCCGGCTTAATTTATTGCAGACGGCCAGAGTCAACGCCTCTTCACCTTCCTCAATATCGGCAAACTGCGGAAACAAGGCCGAAACAAACGGTTCTTCATCGTCACCGGTCAAAAAATAGAAACACTTCATCTGGTAGCGTACAAAAATATCGCCGTCTTCGTCAATCTGCGGTTTGTAACCATTGGCTTCAATGGCTTCCTGAATCATTTCTTTCTTAATCATCTTGCTTTCCTCCTGTTAGTTTTGTTCCTCATCATTATCAGTCACTTCTTCGGCAACCGTTTCCTCACTACCCTCTTCGCTGCTGGCATCCGACGTAGCCTCTTCAATCTCCGCCATTACTTTACGGGCAAATTTAAGAGCGGAAACCAATCGAATGATCATTTGAGGAATTGTCTTCATAAAATCCTCATCGCCAATCAGTTCTCTTTCATAAAAAAGCCAGATACTGCTTCCGCATATAAAGGTCTTGACATATTTCAGGGTTGAGTTAATCTTCTCCATCAAGGCACAGGCCTGCAGTGCCTTGCCTTCCTCGCACTCATAGATCCCGGGCAAGGACAGGCTGAGAAACTCCTCGTCGCTGTCGTTATATAATCCGCAAATCCAATTTTCCGCGAAATCCGAAACGAAGCGTCTGAAAAAAGAACTTCAATCTAAAACGAAGCGTTCAAAAAAATATAAACGCACAGCAACAAAAATGCAGCCAAAACTGGCTGCATTTTTAGTATAAATAGATTGATAAATGAGCATTAAAATGGCATTAAAATAGTAGTCGAAATACTTTTATATTTCAATAAAAATTAGTATATTTGTTTAGTGTTAAGCTGCCTTATTACAAAGAATTTCATCCTGCTTTTTATACAGCATTATGTCTGTGTATTTGGCCGCATAATTCATGTGTGCGTTGAATTCAACCTTACGACAATCTTTGAATGGATTTCCAATAGTATCATTACTTCCAAGCCATTCACATAACTCAATTATTGAAGACTTGTTAGAAGTGAAATAAACAAACGGTTTGTCCTGGAGAACAGTCAGTACATCCAGGTAGTCAGAAAGTCGCCAATACATTTTATATGTTCCTACTTCCGTTGACAAATAAGGAGGGTCAACCAAAAAAACGACACCAGGAATATCTTTATATTGTTCATATAACTCTTTGTAGTCACAGGACGTAATAGTCAAACCGCTCAGATAGTCTTTACAATCTGGATAGTCCGCCTTTCTAATGTTATTATAGAGAGTTTCCTTTCTCATCCCATCTACACTTAGCTGATACTTCATTGAAAACATCAGCGAGGAGGATATTGTTATAAAATCCACATATCCTTTTTCACGTTCCTCACGTATGATCCGTTCAAATATCCGTTCTCTTGCCTCACCTCTTATGGGCTTGCTTCTCGGAGTTTCTTTCGCTATTTCACGTAAATCTTTCAGTAAAGCATTTGTCTGTGGAATAGCCTGTAAACGGAAACGGTAGCCATCATAATCATTATATACAACTTTTGCATCCGGCCTTTGATATTTAGTGATATGCGATAGCAGTCCACTTCCGCCGAACAAATCAACAAATACAGTCTTATCTTTGAACTGATCCAATACTTTTATAAACTCCTTTGCAAACATACGCTTTTGTCCCACAAATGGTAGTGGGGCTGATAGATAAAGTTTTCCCATATTTCATCATTTTATATGCACAATCATTTGTTACAAAGGTACATTCAGTGTGTAGAAAAAGTGTAAAAGCGATACAAATCATACTGCATCAAGCGTACAGTATTTTCCGAAACGTTTTATTACATCGTAAATTTTCCGTTCACAAACTGAGTATTTATTTGCTAAGAACAAAACAATATAGGTTGTTTTTTCTCCTTTACTTTTCATTGATTCATACTCGGCATATAGGTCTATATAACGAATATCATCAGGCTTTCCTCCCAGTCTTGCTATTATCTCTAATGGCTCACGATTAAATTTTAATGCCTCAAATAGTGTCATATCCAATCATTTTATTAATTTTGCAATGCCAATCACTTATTATAATGCAAAAGCGAACTCGCGACGAGGGAATATGCCCCCGGTCGTGCGAGTTCGCTTGCATTGTTTATTAAGTGATTGGCGTTACTTATTTAACAGGCCGGGGGCTTTTATATTTCCCCCGTAGGAATCATTCATGTGGCCTCATACAAAGCCAAGTTCAGTGCATCTTTCTTTTTCCAACCTTCTAATAAAGCATTCTGGATGTGTGCCATTGCTTTTATATAGAAACTCTGGAGTTCCTCAACCGTTTCAAACGTCCGATAACTCGGAGAATCGTCCGTACCAAATTTGAATGTCACGGGCAGATTCAAACCGCCAGTTTGTACAGCAAGGTCATAGGCCGCTTTATAATTGAACTGGTTCTCACTTGACAACCATACAGGTTGACCATCATATTCAAACCCGCATAAGATACGTTCATCTGTTTCTGCATTATACCATCCAGACACTAACGACCGTACTTCTTCAACATGTGGCCTATGGTTAAGTTCTTCTTCCATATAAGAGGCGGAACCGTCCTCTCTTGTCTCCACGTCCCAGCGGACGCGCCATCTATTTTTTACCGGGTTCGTGCATTCCAGCACCGGAACTCCGGCACTTCCTTCTACTCGTTTCATATCAGGTAAAAACATATTTGGTCCGACCTTTGCCGAAAGTCTCGCTTTTGATTACAGTCTCAAAAGGAAAGCCGTCCGGCATTTCTCTAACTTGTGCGAGGATGTTTTTCATCTCCTCGCTATTGGTGAAGAATTTACATGCCTCCCCGTTCTTCTCGATGGCGACAATACACCTGTCTTCACCCTGTTCTGTTTTAATGCCCGTCTCAAAGTCTTTGACTATGATAGGCAAGTTTACCAATTCCCGGATGCTTACAACTGATCCAGGAAACCGTTTCTTTCCGTCGTCCGGCTTGTAAGAAACGTTCAAATCCTTAAATGATTTCATTTTTTTGCCTGTTAATATATAAAACAACTTATTACAATCGGCGTGCTTTGCCATCCCGTAAAAGGACGCTACCAGTTCACGACGCCTTCTTCTCGACTTTACCTCGTGCATTTTTCGGGCGAACTTCTGTTTGATACGTTTACGCAACCGGACATAATCCGGACGGATTACATAGCCAAGGAAGTCAATACCCTCGTCCACGGGGAACACTCTCTCGTTGGGCTTGATGGAAAGCCCGATAGAGTTCATCTGCCCATGAACGGCATCACGAATCTTCCATAATTCCGCTTTCGTTTCACCAAGCACGACACCGTCATCGCAATATCGGTAGAAATGACGGACACCGTACTTATCCTTCAAATAATGGTCCAAATATACAGACAAAAGCAGGTTGCCCAGCCCCTGCGAGGAACGCAGCCCGATGCTGATGCCTTCCGGCATAAGTCGGGTGAAGTTCTCAAGCATGGCAATGAGCTTCTGGTCCTTAAATACGCGGCGGACACAATATATCACAAAATCCTGCCCAACGCTCTCATAGAACTTGGATATATCGAATTTATAACAATACTGTGTACCTTCCGGGTCTTCACACATATCGCGGCGGATATAGGCCATCAGGTCGTGCATGCCGCGATTCTTGATACTGGCTGAGGTTGTCCTTATGAACCGTTTTTTCAGATGCCGGTCAACAACAGACATGACTGCATGAACGGCAATACGGTCTTTCATAGTAAGAACCTGTATCCGCCGGATTTTCCCGCCTTCACATATAGTGCGCTCACGGTAATCCTTGACGGTGTAGGTTCCGGATGCTATCCGACCGGACAGTTCCTTAATGACTTCCTCCCTATGCGCAAGCAGATAACGTCCCTGGCGGCTCTTTTTACGTTTGGAGCCACGTAGGACCTGGTCAAACGAGGATGACATATTGGAATAATCTGCAACCTCTTCTACAATATAACCTTCTCTGCGCATATTTCTTGTTTTTATGGAAGGTATAGGCCTTCCTTCCTCCGGGCCTGACTTCTTCGAACCCATTTAGGGCCTACCAAACTCCACCCGACACGTGATTTTTCAGCTTTCCGCCTTACTGACCGAAAGGTCATGCGCTGTTGCTGGGGCTTATCTCCCTCGGCACCGCTTTGGGGACACGTCCCCGGTGCTGTACGCCGATTATTTGATTTCCAGACGCGAGCCGACATTCGTGTTCGTGTTCGTAGCATCGTTATTCGCATTCGCATTCGACACACCGCCATTCGCGTTCGCATTGTTGTACCCGCGATAGACCACACGGCCTATTGGGAGATGCCGCCTTCCTGTTACAAAGGTAAGCAATATATGCCCAAATCATGCAAAAATGCTACGATATCAGCCCAATATGGCGCAAGTCGGCCGTTTTTCAAAAAAAATCGACCGGCTTCGCCGGGAGAGTTCTTTCGCTACGCTCACGCTTTGACGCTTTGGCTTACGCCTTTTCGCTTAGCGATTTATACGCTACGACGCTCGACGCTTTGACGAGTTTTCCGCGGAAGGCCAGACGCGAGCCGACAAACGTGTACGTGCTCG
>ERZ791667.211-NODE-211-length-44410-cov-9.53498_pt1 | contig 44410 bp, 32 predicted proteins | sample MGYA00509959_ERZ791667 | MGnify/ENA primary metagenome ERZ791667 (study PRJEB30046, sample SAMN00715196) | human gut metagenome | study: EMG produced TPA metagenomics assembly of the A metagenome-wide association study of gut microbiota in type 2... | reverse complement strand
GTACTGCACACCCGTGGGAGAGTAGGTAGCCGCCACTTTTTAATGATGAATCCCTTCAGAGAGCAATCTCCGGAGGGATTCTTTTTTTGTATTGTTTTTGCACCCTTCCATCTGAAAATCCTTTCTTTCTTCCCTGAAAATCTCTTTTTATTAAAATATCTTTCAATAATTTTGGCTTTTTAGAAAAAAAATAATAACTTGCCCGCAGTAACTAAGATCTTTCCTTTGTTAACTTGTTATCTAGACTAAAAGATGGTCAAATTGGTAATACAACTATAAATATGAATATTCGATTTCTGAAAACTCTTTTCTTTTTGTGTTTCCTTTTCTTTCATGCTCAGGTAAAAGCCCAATTTGATTGGTCGCGGATGTTGGGAGGAGTCTCAAAGGTGGTGCAGGCCGCAACTCTGACGGATGAACAGATGGCAGAGTATGTCAGAGAGTATGTGGCTAAAATGGATGCAGAAAATAATGTCTGTCCAGAGAACAGTCCCTATACTATCCGTTTGAGAAAGCTGACGAGCGGACTTACAGATGCAGAAGGTATTCCTTTGAATTTTAAAGTTTATCAGGTAAAGGATGTCAATGCTTTTGCTTGTGCTGATGGTAGTGTTCGGGTGTTCTCCTCACTGATGGATGTCATGACGGATGATGAACTGTTAGGGGTAATAGGACATGAAATCGGTCATGTTGCTCATCGTGATTCCAAGAGAAGTTTTCGCACTGCTTTACTGACCTCTGCTTTGAAAGACGGAATATCTTCGTCGCATGAGAAAATAGCCGCTTTGACAGATTCACAATTAGGAGCACTGACAGAAGCCATGGTTAATGCACGTTATTCTCAAAAGCAGGAATGTGCTGCCGATGATTATGGCTATACCTTCTTGAAAAATGCAGGGAAGAACCCGTGGGCAATGGCTTTGTCCTTCCGAAAACTGAAGCAGTTGCAGAGTAACGCTCAGGAGTCACAAGTCGGTGCATTCTTGAATCAGCTATTCTCCAGTCATCCGGATTTGGATATGCGTATCGAGCGAATGGAAGAAAGAGCGACAAAAGAAAAGATTGCGAAACCAACGGTTACGAAACCGACAGCCACGTTTAGATTTAAATAAAAAGAAGTCGTATCATTACTCAGAAAAAGAGTTTGATACGACTTTTTTTAGTGTTCTTGTCTCAGCTTGCATTTGTCGGGAATCCTTGTTGGGATTTTGATAGACTTATTCTTCTTTTGTCATTTCTTTTTTATAACATGCCCTTTATAATTTTGTATGTTACAAAGCATGTTTCTGTATAAATATTCTATTATATTCGCTATTTTAGAAAGAATCTGTAATATTTATGGGGATTTTTCTTTCTGATTATTTTGTTATATGGCATTTTCCTCTTAATTTTGCGTTATCAATAACATAAAAAATAAAAATATGGTTACTGCGAATACAGCTATGTTGTCAACTCTATGTTTCCGACTGCAAAAAGTAGTGGGAAGTGTGCTTTGTGCGTAATTGTGTCGCAGAGATATAAAAGCCTTTCCCACTTCCTAGTGTGAAAGGCTTCTTTTTTGATAAACAAATAAAACATAAGATATATGAGTGACAGACTTTTTATTTTTGATACAACACTTCGTGATGGAGAGCAGGTTCCAGGCTGCCAGTTGAACACGGTTGAGAAAATTCAGGTTGCCAAGCAGCTGGAGGCTTTGGGAGTGGATGTGATTGAAGCAGGATTCCCGATCTCCAGTCCGGGTGATTTCAATTCCGTAATAGAAATATCTAAGGCTGTGACCTGGCCTACCATTTGTGCTTTGACCCGCGCTGTGCAGAAAGATATTGATGTGGCTGCCGAAGCTTTACAGTTTGCCAAGCACAAACGTATCCATACAGGTATCGGAACATCGGACTCACATATTAAATATAAGTTTAACTCCAATCGTGAAGAAATCATTGAGCGTGCTGTGGCTGCAGTAAAATATGCCAAGCGTTATGTGGAGGATGTTGAGTTTTATGCAGAGGATGCCGGACGTACGGATAATGAATATCTGGCCCGTGTGGTAGATGCTGTCGTTAAGGCCGGAGCAACTGTAGTTAATATTCCGGATACAACCGGTTACTGCTTGCCACAGGAATTCGGTGCCAAGATCAAATATTTGATGGAGCATGTAGACGGACTCTCTGCCGGCAAGGCAATTCTTTCTACCCATTGCCATAATGATCTGGGTATGGCTCCAGCCAATACCATTGCCGGTATTATGAATGGTGCCCGTCAGGCTGAGGTTACCATCAACGGTATCGGAGAGCGTGCCGGTAATACTTCGCTCGAAGAAGTGGCCATGATTCTGAAATGCCACAAGGGAATTGATATTGATACAAACATCAATACGCAGAAGATATATCCGACCAGCCGTCTTGTTTCCAGCTTGATGAATATGCCGGTGCAGCCTAACAAGGCAATTGTAGGACGCAATGCTTTTGCACATTCCAGCGGTATCCATCAGGATGGAGTCTTGAAGAACGTGCAGACTTATGAGATTATGGACCCTAAGGATGTGGGTATCGATGATAACGCCATTGTATTGACCGCCCGAAGCGGACGTGCGGCTTTGAAGCATCGTTTGAGTGTATTGGGTGTTGAACTGGAAGGCGAGCGTCTGGATGCCACTTATCAGGAGTTCCTGAAGCTGGCTGATAAGAAGAAAGAGGTAAACGACGATGATATCCTGATGCTGGCCGGTGCGGACCGTGCTGCAGCGCATGCCATTAAGTTGGATTATCTGCAGGTGACAACCGGTATGGGAGTGAAATCTGTGGCTTGCATCGGTTTGGATATTGCCGGTGAGAAGTTTGAGGCCTCTGCCAGCGGTAACGGACCGGTTGATGCCGCCATCAAGGCTTTGAAGAACATTATCAAGCGCCATACCGTACTGAAGGAATTCACCATTCAGGCTATCAGTAAGGGATCAGACGATGTCGGTAAGGTACACATGCAAGTGGAATATGACGGACATGTATACTATGGCTTTGGTGCCAATACGGATATTGTATCCGCTTCTGTAGAAGCATATATTGACTGTATCAACAAGTTTAAAAAGTAATTTCAAGACAATGGCTAATACTTTATTTGATAAGATATGGGACGCACACGTGGTGCAGAATGTGCCCGATGGTCCTACCCAGCTTTATATTGATCGTTTATATTGCCATGAGGTAACCAGTCCTCAGGCTTTTGAAGGACTGCGTGCCCGCGGTCTGAAATGTTTCCGTCCGGAACGTATTTACTGTATGCCCGATCATAACACACCGACTCACGATCAGGACAAGCCTATTGAGGACCCGGTGAGCAAGACTCAGGTAGACACTTTGGCGCAAAATGCCAAAGACTTTGGATTGACTCATTTCGGTATGATGCATCCGAAGAATGGTATCATTCATGTGGTGGGACCGGAGAATGGTCTTTCTTTGCCGGGCATGACTATTGTATGCGGTGACTCGCATACCTCTACCCACGGAGCTATGGGAGCTGTGGCTTTCGGTATCGGAACCTCAGAGGTGGAAATGGTCATGGCTTCACAGTGTATCTTGCAGCAGAAACCGAAATCCATGCGTATCACCGTCAAGGGTTCTTTAGGAAAAGGGGTTACGGCAAAGGATGTGGCTTTGTATCTGATGAGCAAGATGACCACTTCCGGAGCTACCGGTTACTTTGTGGAGTATGCCGGTTCGGCCATCGAGCAATTGACTATGGAAGGCCGTCTCACCTTGTGTAATCTTTCTATCGAGATGGGTGCCCGCGGTGGTTTTATTGCTCCTGATGAAGTAACCTTTGCTTATCTGAAGGATAAGGAATATGCTCCGAAGGGTGAAGCATGGGATAAGGCTGTGGCTTACTGGAAGACATTGCGCAGCGGTGATGATGCTGTGTTTGACAAGGAGATTGAGTTTGATGCCGCCGATATCGAGCCTATGGTAACCTACGGAACCAATCCGGGTATGGGAATGGGTATCACCAAAACGATTCCTTCTTTGGATCAGATTGAAGCGGCCGGTCAGGCTTCTTTCAAGAAAGCACTCGACTATATGGGATTTGCACCGGGAGAGCAGATGATCGGAAAACCGGTAGATTATGTTTTCTGTGGTTCTTGTACGAATGGCCGTATTGAAGATTTCCGTGCTTTTGCTTCGATTGTGAAAGGACGCAAGAAAGCCGATCGGGTGATTTGTTGGTTGGTTCCGGGTTCTTGGGCTGTAGCCCGTCAGATTCAGGAAGAAGGTTTGGATCAGATTTTCAAGGAGGCCGGTTTTGAATTGCGTCAGCCGGGATGTTCTGCCTGTCTGGCTATGAACGATGACAAGATTCCAGCCGGAAAGTTGTCCGTATCCACTTCAAACCGTAACTTCGAAGGACGTCAGGGCCCTGGAGCACGTACCGTATTGGCCAGTCCGTTAGTGGCAGCTGCTGCAGCGGTAACGGGAGTAATAACAGATCCAAGAACATTAATGTAAAGACGATTCCATGAAACAGAAATTTGACATCATAACAAGCACTTGTGTGCCCTTGCCTTTGGAAAATGTGGATACCGACCAGATCATTCCGGCACGTTTCCTGAAAGCTACAACTAAGGAAGAGAAGTTTTTCGGTGAAAACCTGTTCCGCGACTGGCGATATAATCCGGATGGTTCGCTGAATCCGGACTTTGTATTAAACAATCCCAAGTATAAGGGAGAGATATTGGTTGCCGGAAAGAACTTTGGAAGCGGTTCCAGCCGTGAGCATGCGGCATGGGCCATTGCCGGATATGGCTTCCGTGTGGTCATCAGCAGTTTCTTTGCCGATATCCATAAGAACAACGAATTGAATAACTTTGTCTTGCCGGTCGTTGTTTCAGAGGAATTCCTGGCCGAGTTGTTTGCTTCAATCAATCAGGATCCTGCCACTGAAGTGGAAGTAAACGTTCCGGAGCAGACTGTAACGAATAAGGCTACCGGCAGACAGGAACATTTCGAACTGAACGGATATAAGAAGTACTGTCTGATGAACGCGTTGGATGACATCGATTTCCTATTGGAGAATAAAGACAAGATCGAAGCCTGGGAGCAAAAGAGCGTTTAGACTTCTGAAGGTGAAACATAACATTTAATCCACAAGTATTATGGAACAGAATAAAACCGTTCGGGTAGAAATCATGGATACCACTTTGCGGGATGGTGAACAGACCAACGGAGTGAGCTTCCTGCCCCATGAGAAACTGATCATAGCCAAGGCTTTGTTGCAGGACCTGAATGTGGACCGGATAGAGGTTGCTTCTGCAAGAGTTTCGGATGGAGAAATTGAGGCGGTAAGCAATATTTGCCGGTGGGCTGCTCAGGTGGGGATGCTGGATCGGGTAGAAGTCCTGGGCTTTGTGGATGGACATGCTTCGCTCGATTGGATTGCTCGTTGCGGTTGCCGAAATATCAATCTGCTGTGTAAGGGTTCCCTGAATCATTGTCTGAATCAGTTGAAAAAGACTCCGGAAGAGCATATCGCCGATATCCGAAATTCATTGGCTTATGCCGAGCAGTTGGGAATCAAGGTGAATGTCTATCTGGAGGACTGGAGTAACGGAATCAAGAATTCGCCGGAGTACGTCTTTCAGATAGTAGATGCCTTGCAGCATGAGCGCATCGAGCGCTTTATGTTGCCGGATACGTTAGGCGTGCTTAACCCGCTTCATCTGGTGAGCTATATGCGCAAGATGGTGAAACGCTATCCGCATCTGCGCTTTGACTTTCATGCGCACAATGATTATAATCTGGCCATATCCAATGTGCTGGCTGCGGTTCTGGCCGGGTGCCGGGGTATTCATACTTCGGTAAACGGATTGGGAGAACGGGCCGGAAACGCACCGCTGGCCAGTGTGCAGGCTATTCTGAAAGACCAGTTTCAGGCTGAAACCGGAATTTGCGAGGATCGCTTGAATGAAGTAAGCCGTTTGGTGGAGAGTTATTCTGGAATCGCCATACCGCCCAACCAACCGATTACCGGTGAGAGTGTGTTTACTCAGGTGGCCGGTGTGCATGCCGATGGAGACAATAAGGCGAATCTCTATTGCAACGCCTTGCTGCCGGAACGGTTTGGCCGCAAGCGTGAATATGCTTTGGGTAAGAACAGCGGTAAGGCCAATATTCTGAAGAATCTAGAGGAATTAGGTTTGGAACTGACTCCGGAGCAGACACGAAAGGTTACTGAGCGCATCATTGAATTGGGAGACAAGAAAGAGCTGGTTACTCAGAATGATTTACCTTTCATTGTGGCCGATGTATTGAAACACAATGCCCCCGAAGAACATGTACGTTTGTTGAGCTATATGGTCACCACGGCCTATGGTTTGAAACCGATGGCTTGTGTCCGTCTGGAAGTGAACGGGCAGGCTTACGAAGCACAGGCTTCGGGCGACGGTCAGTTCGATGCCTTTATGCGGGCCACGATGTTTATTTATAAAGAACGTCTGCATCGCGAATTTCCCTGGCTGGCCAATTACAATGTAACGATTCCTCCCGGAGGACGCACGGATGCTTTTGTACAGACCGTCATCACCTGGAACTGGAATCAGAAGACCTTGCGTACTCGCGGATTGGATGCGGACCAGACCGAAGCAGCCATCAAGGCAACCATCAAAATGCTGAATCTCATAGAGAAAGATTATGTGTGTGAGGCTTCTGCTGAAACATGCGAATAAATCGTAGTGCTTCCAAGGAAGCATTGTTTGTAAATATAGTGATAAGTAAAAGAAGAAAATAAATAAAACGAAAAGATTATGGATTTGAAAATAGCCGTATTGCCGGGTGATGGAATCGGACCTGAAATTTCGGAACAGGGAGTAGCTGTCATGACGGCCGTTTGTGAAAAGTTTGGTCACAATGTATCTTATGAATATGCCCTTTGTGGAGCTGCTGCCATTGATGCAGTAGGCGATCCGTTCCCGGAAGATACTTATCAGAAATGTATGGCAGCGGATGCTGTCCTCTTCTCTTCTGTAGGTGATCCGAAGTTTGACAATGATCCTACAGCCAAGGTGCGTCCGGAGCAGGGCTTGCTGGCCATGCGCAAGAAACTCGGACTTTTTGCGAATATCCGTCCGGTAGAGACTTTTGAATGTCTGATTCATCAGTCTCCTTTGAAAGAGGATTTGGTGCGCGGCGCTGACTTTATCTGCATCCGTGAGCTGACTGGAGGTATGTATTTTGGAGAAAAATATCAGGACAACGAGAAAGCCTATGATACCAACGCCTATACCCGTCCGGAAATTGAGCGTATCCTTAAAGTGGCTTTTGAATATGCCCGTCGCCGTCGTAAGCATCTTACGGTTGTGGATAAGGCCAATGTTCTGGCTTCAAGCCGTCTGTGGCGTCAGATTGCCAAGGAAATGGCTCCTCAGTATCCGGATGTAGAGACAGACTATATGTTTGTAGACAATGCGGCTATGCGCATGATTCAGGATCCCCGTTTCTTTGATGTGATGGTAACCGAGAATACTTTTGGTGATATCCTTACCGACGAAGGTTCTTGCATTACCGGTTCTATGGGATTGCTGCCGTCTGCTTCTACCGGTGAGCATACTCCGGTTTTCGAACCGATTCACGGTTCATGGCCTCAGGCCAAGGGCTTGAACATTGCCAACCCGTTGGCACAGATTCTTTCTGTAGCCATGTTGTTTGAGTACTTTGATTTGAAGGAGGAAGGAGCTATGATCCGCAAGGCTGTCAATGCTTCGCTTGATGCTTATGTTCGCACTCCGGAAATTCAGGTTGAAGGAGGCGCCAAGTATGGTACGAAAGAGGTCGGTCAGTGGATTGTTGATTATATCAAAAAGGCTTAACCTCAAGTAATAAAAGACAAAAAGTTCCTGCTCTGTTCCGGAGCCAGGAACTTTTTTTATACATTTGTCCCGGATCTGTTTGTCTGTAGTTGGGCCATCTCTTTTGGAAGAAGAAAAGCAGATCGGGTTTCTATGTGAATTAATTTCCTAATGTTGGGATATCCTATGATGAAAAAAATATTATTGACAGTATATCTTCTGGCGGGTGCGCTTTCCGTATCGGCACAGAGTTATCAGGATTTGGTGAAACAAGGGCTCGATGCCATTTCGCGCGACAGTCTGCTGCAGGCTGAGGAGTACTTTCGGGCAGCCTTAAAGAAAGAACCGGCTTTAAAGTCAAATGCGTTGTTGTTTAATTATATCGGTCAGATACAGGAGAAGACCGGACGCGATGCCGAGGCATTGGAATCTTATAACCTGGGGATCAATCTCTCGCCGCATACGATGGGTATTCTTTTAAATCGTGCGGCATTATATATGCGTACCGGCCGTAAGGAGAAGGCTTTGACAGATTACAGTGACATACTGGATCTGAATCCGGATCATCGGCACGCCCTGATGATGCGGGCTTATATCTATTCCTCCCAGAATCTTTTCAAGAATGCGCGCTTGGACTATGAACATCTTCTTCAGCTGGAACCGGACAATGAGGATGCAGTATTGGGATTGATTCTGCTTAACGAAAAGGATAACCGTCCGAAGGAGGCGATGGATCAGATCAATCAGCTGATTCAGAAAAACTCCCGTCGTGCCGATTATTACGTGGTGCGTGCGGAAATGGAGATGAACCGCAAGGCTTATGAATCGGCTGAGATCGATTATAAGAAAGCCATAGAACTGGAGCCCGGGAATGTTATCTATTATCTGAATCGTGCCTCATATTATATAAAGACCGGTCAAAAGGATAAGGCACGCCAGGACCTGAAAAAAGCCAGCTCTTTGAATGCCGATCCCGGTGAGCTGGCTGCCTTATACGAAGAACTTGAGAATTAGTTTTTGTTTTCAGGCAATGCCTTGGACGGGCCTGCTGTCTTGGAAATGATTTTCTTTAAAGTGTAGACGTACTTTGAGGCATCTTGAGGAGGATTCTTACGCTCTGTACGTTGCAGGAGTAGCTGATATTCATATCCGGGTTCATATTGGAATCCCTGAATTTCAGAATAGAAGTATTGCCATTTCTCTTCCGGTTTATATTTAATCAGGAAGCAGGATTGTGGTCCGACACCGTAGCCGGTTCTTTTCTCCGATGCGATAAACATACGGATTTCTAAGCCTTTGTCTGCTGTTTCGGATATATTTTGTTCGGCGTTTGTTTTTGTTGTACTACAAGAGACCGAAGAACACAGAGTAGCTCCTAGCAGTAAGAGTAATGAGATGTATTTCATACGATAAATAGGATTTAAAACAGAAATGTCAGCAGACGGATGAAAGATTTCCATATCTTCAAAGTCTGCTGACATTTTTTATTGATGAACAATTCTTTATTATGTGAAATGCTCCAGTTCTTTATTTATTGCGGATAATTGTCTGAGCACGGTCTGGACCTACAGACAGAATGGTAATAGGAGTTTCCAACTCGTCTTCCAGGAACTGAATGTAGTTCTTGAATGCTTCCGGGAAGTCCTTCTCGTCAGTTATGCCGGTCAGATCACACTGCCATCCTGGGATGTCCTTGTATACAGCCTCGCAGCCTTCTGTTTCAAACGGTACATTCTCCAGAACAACACCGTCCTTCTTGTAAGCTACGCATGCCTTGATGGTTTCGAAGCTGTCCAGAACGTCGCTCTTCATCATAACCAACTGAGTTACGCCATTGATCATGATGGCATACTTCAGGGCAACCAAATCCACCCATCCGCAACGGCGGTTTCTTCCAGTCACAGCACCATATTCGTGACCGATTTCACGAATCTTGTCACCGGTTTCGTCGAACAGTTCAACAGGGAACGGTCCGGAACCTACACGGGTGCTGTAAGCTTTGAAGATACCGAATACTTCACCTACCTGCTTTGGTCCGATACCCAGTCCGGTGCAGACACCGCCGCTGGTGGTGCTTGAAGAGCTGACAAAAGGATAAGTTCCGTGATCAATGTCCAGCATTGTTCCCTGAGCTCCTTCTGCCAACACGCTTTTTCCCTCTTTCAAATACTGGTTGATTTCCACCTCTGTATCCGTAAGCGGGAAGGTGCTCATATAGCGGATGCCTTCCATCCAAGCTTTTTCCTCTTCGGTGATATCATAGTCTGTGAAGTTCAGATCCTTGAGGATTTGCTCATGTCTGGCCTTCAGAGCCTGATATTTTGCGTCAAAGTTTTCCAGGATGTCACCTACGCGCAAACCGATACGGCTGGCCTTGTCGCTATAGGTCGGTCCGATACCTTTTCCGGTAGTTCCCACTTTGTTCTTGCCTTTTGCAGCCTCGTAAGCACGATCCAATACTCTGTGTGTAGGCAGGATCAGATGAGCACGTTTACTGATGTGGAGTCTTTTCTTCAGGTCATATCCGGCATCCTCAAGTTCTTTGGCTTCGGCCATGAACAAGTCGGGTGCAATGACACATCCGTTACCGATAATATTGATCTTATCTTCAGCGAAAATACCTGAAGGAATAGAGCGGAGAACGAATTTCTTACCTTCGAAAATGATGGTGTGGCCTGCGTTTGGTCCACCTGCGAATCTGGCAACAACATCATATTTCGGAGTAAATACGTCTACTACTTTACCTTTTCCCTCATCTCCGAATACGATCCCAAGAAGGGCATCTACTTTTCCTTTTACCATGATTGGATATTTATATTTGTTGTTTGTTTGATTTCCTTATTGCATGCGCATTTTACATTTGGCACAAATTCCGTATAAAGTAACTCTGTAGTTGTGAACCTGAAAGTCTGCACAGCCGATATGTTCCAGCAAAGATCTGATGTGTTTAAGCTCTGCCAGTTGGGTTTCCCGGCAACTGTTGCATACAAGTTCTATGAGATTCCGGTTTCCGAATACTTTGCAGTATACAGTGCTGTTTTTGTCTTTCAGTTCATTGATTACATGGGCTTCAAGCAAGATATTAATACAATTATATACAGTAGACCGGCATATATGTATTTTAGGAAAAAGTTCCTGATGCTTACTGAGGATTTCTTCAATGGAAACCTTGTCTTTCATATTATAAATGGTTCTCAACACGGTTTCCCGCTCCTGAGTTTTTCTCAGCCCCTTTGTTTCAATAAAATGAAACAGGGCCTGTAATGCCTGTTCTTCTGCACTTTCTTCTTGCATGATAGTTGTTTAATTGTTTTGCAACAAAGTTAGTGCTTTTTGCCGAAAGCACGCATATCCCTAAAAATATTTTTCAGAAAAAAATAACAGACGGCTTATTGCAGAAGCATATTTTCAATTTCCTGAGTGCGCTGTTTATTAATTTCTTCGTATTTGAGCAATGCATTTACAATGGCTTTCTTGAGGGTACCTTCCGCATGGGCGATGGTGGCACCGGCCTGATCCAGAAATTCATTTTCCGCCCGTTCGTTCAGAGGTTCGCCTTTCATGAAAAGGCGTGCCAGCAGCAGGTAGCCGCAGAGTTGGAACATTTCTTCTTCGCGGGCGATCCACTGGAATGCTTTATCTGAGGCATAGGGCAGTTTCTGGAACAGATTCATGACCGTGAGCTGCGCTATTTCTGCTGTAGGCATGCCTTCAATCCAGATTTCTGCAATCTCCGGATAAAAAGAGTCTACCGGTTGCAACATGCCGGCCAGAATCTTGCATTCCCGGATATTCTCTTTCCACAAGGCTTGTGCCAGTTCATGATTCGGTTGGAATTCGCTGGCGATGCTTTGCAGTCGGGGAATCTCTACTCCGAAGTTTAACTTATAGTTCAGGCCGTTTTCTCGCATAAAAGCCGACGCCACTCCATTCATGGAGAGGCGCAGCTCTTGTTTTATTTTTCTGATTTCTTCTGCTATATTCATGAATTATAGTGTTGCATAGTCCTTGCTGTAGCGGAGCATCTGTTTGTCGTATGCTTCGCCATAGCTGATTCGGATGTCAGTAATATTGTTCTGTTCGTCAACGACTGGAGTGTATACCGGATTGATGAATCCCTTGTATGGAGCCAGATTCAGCTGATTGTACCGGGCCAGGATTTCCTGGTGCAGGGACGGATCTACTTTCACGCCATAGCGCTCTACCAGCTGACGGGCTGCTTCCAGATCACCTTCGCTCTTGATGCGCTGGATTTCGGCAAGTTGTTTTCCGAATATCTCCCGCAGTTTCTGGTAGTCGTTGATTTGCACATAAGTCTTTCGGTTGAGGCAGATCATTTCGATAACCTGTTCTTCCTTTCCCATTTCCAGAGCCCAACGGGCAATGAGAGCCCGGTTTCTCATGTGTGCTTCTTCAATATCCTTACCCGGATTGATGCGTACCAGCTGGGTGAGCAGTCCGTTCATCAGATAACCGTAATATTGTGCTTTGTAGGCCTCGGAATCCGGTGTAAGTCCCAGTTCAGTCAGTTTCGGGTCGGCCAGATAATACAGTCCGAACAGGTCGGCACGTGCCTCCTCAATGGTTGCTCCATAGGCTTTCAGACTATCCGGATCTACTCCCGGAAGCATCTTTCCGCTGCCATGACCCAAACATTCGTGCAAGTCTGTATGTAGATCATCGCATACATCCTCGTATTTCTCCATCAGATCCAGAACTTCACGGTTGATGACAAACTCTTCCTTGAAGCCGTTGCCGTGGGCTGCCTGATTATAGGCATGTGTCAGGTTGCCGATGGTGACGCTCTTGCTTCCATGCTCGGCACGTATCCAGTTAGAATTGGGCAGATTGATACCGATGGCACTCGCCGGATACAGGTCACCACCCAATATCGCAGCTTCAATGACTTTGGCAGAAACACCTTGGCAATTGTCTTTCTTGAAGCGGGCATCCACTGGAGAATGGTCCTCAAACCATTGAGCGTTTTCACTCAGTTTGCGGGTTCTTTCGGTAGCTTCTGCATCTTTCAGGTTTACATATCCCTCCCAGCTGGCTTTCATGCCCAGCGGATCACCATACGTCTCGATAAATCCGTTGGTAAAGTCAATAAATCCGTCCTGTTCCTGAATCCAGAGGATGCTGTATTCATCGAATGTTCTCAGGTTACCGGTTTTGTAGAATTCTACCAGTTTCAGGATAACCTCTTTCTGTTTTGGGTTTTCGCTGACTTCGGCAGCCTTTTCCAACCAATATACGATTTTTTCTATGGCCTTGCCATACATTCCGTCAATTTTCCACACCTCCTCGGCAATCTTACCGTTTTTCCGAACCAATTGGCTATTGAGTCCGTACATGACCGGTCGGGGATCCTGTTCCCGGTTTTTCATTTCCTGATAAAAGTCCTCGGCCTCTTTTTGAGTGATTCCTTCGGCATAATAATTACATGCAGAGGTCAGCAGCAGGTCTTCGCCGTCGGCCTGGTTTACCCGTTTGGCCATAATGGCCGGATTGAAAATGACCGGAGCTATTTCGTTGTATAATATTTCTGCTGTTTCGCCTGCTTTCAGGGGAAGTTTTTCCGGATTGATGTTCAGCAGTGCTTCTTTAAAGAAACTCTCGCTGAACAGAGCCGGGAATTTGTCACAGGCATAGTGATGATGGATACCGTTAGAGAACCACACCCGTTTCAGATATACGGTCAGTTCCTGAAAATCCTTGCTGTTTCTGTCCCCGGAGTAATCTGTATAGATTGCCTCCAGAGTCTTTCGGATTTTTAAATTGAACTTGCCGTTCTGATCCCACAGAATATCACGTCCGTAGAGTGCTGCCTGCGACAGATAATAAACCAGTTTCTTCTGGCGCAGATCCAGATTCTCAAATCCATTAACACGATATCTCAGCAATTGCAGATCGGCAAACCGTTCGTCGCAGTATGAAAAATCAGTTGTATTCATTAAATCGGAAATATATTAGTAACTGTAAAAGGGATAAAACCCTTTCGGATTTATCCCTTTTTCTTTTAAAATTTATGCTTTGTTATTTTCTTTTGCCAAGTGATTTATGCGATAGCTTCTCGGCGTAATTCCGTTCAGTTTGTAGAAGGCGGCATAAAACGACTGTCGGTTGGCAAATCCCACCATAGCGGAAATCTCTTCCATGGTTTTGTCCAAGTACCGCTTGTCTACAAGCAGATATTGTGCATCCTTGATGCGATACTCATTCACAAGGCTGGAATAATTCTGTCCGAAGCGGATATTGACCACCGCACTGATGTAGCGGGTATTGGTGCTCAACTCTTCGGCCATCTTTTTGGCTGAATAATCCGGATCCTTGTACTTCTTCTGTACGACGAAAATATGCAATATTTTCTCGTAAAGTTCGTCTACTAATTCAGCTCTTACCAGTGAGCGGTAAGCAGCATTTTTTTCTTTTTTCTCCGTTAAATTATACTTTCCCATACTTCCTATATATTACTCAAAAATAAAATCACATCCAGTGTCTAGAACTCCTTGTGCGATTTTATTAACTTTACATGATAAGGCAAAATTCGCTTTTTTTTCTTGTTCGTACAAATTTTTCTCTCTTTTTAATGACAAAAAAAGTTAACTTTGCGTTTGCTAATATAAATAGAACCGTTTTTGCATGTATCAAACACTGAAAAAATATTTTGGATACGATTCTTTTCGTCCTCAGCAGGAGGCCATCATCAGGAGTGTTCTGGCCAAGAATGACACGCTGGTGCTGATGCCTACAGGAGGTGGAAAAAGCTTATGTTATCAGATTCCAGCCCTGATGATGCCCGGTACGGCCATTGTCGTATCTCCGCTAATCTCTCTGATGAAGGATCAGGTAGAGGCTTTGCAGGAGAGTGGCATTTATGCGGCAGCACTCAATAGCAACAACACAGACCAGGAGGCCGTGAGCATCCGAAGGGATTGTATATCCGGTAAAGTTAAAATACTTTACATATCCCCCGAGCGCTTATTGTCCGAAATTCCTTTTTTGCTAAAATCCATGCAACTGTCTCTTTTTGCCATTGACGAAGCACATTGCATTTCTCAGTGGGGGCATGACTTTCGTCCGGAATATACGCAGTTGAATGTCTTGCATCAGTATTTTCCGGAGATACCGGTCATTGCACTGACGGCTACAGCCGACAAGGTCACCCGGGAAGACATTGTGCAGCAGTTGGGACTGGTGCGTCCTCAGATCTTTATTTCCTCGTTCGACCGTCCGAATCTGAATCTGGTTGTCCGTAAGGGATTAAAGAAGAAAGAAAAGACTCTGGCAATTCTGGATTTTCTGTCCCGGCACGAGAATGACAGTGGTATCATCTATTGCATGAGTCGCAAAACGACCGAGGATGTGGCGGCCATGCTTCAGGAGCACGGTATCAGTGCTGCAGTTTATCATGCCGGTCTGTCACCCGAGGAGCGTAACTTTACGCAGGAGGAATTTCTGAAAGACCGCATTCAGGTGGTTTGTGCCACGGTTGCCTTTGGTATGGGAATCAATAAGTCGAATGTGCGTTATGTCATTCATTATAATCTGCCGAAAAGCATTGAATGCTTTTATCAGGAAATCGGTCGTGCCGGGCGCGATGGGATGCCTGCCGACACGTTACTGTTCTATTCTTACGGAGACATTGCACAGCTGACCCGTTTTGCCGAAGAAAGCGGTCAGCAGGGCATGAATAAGGAGCGTTTGCAGCGCATGCAGGAATATGCCGAGGCCTCGGTTTGCCGCCGTCGTATTCTGCTGAATTATTTTGGAGAACAGAGTGCACATGACTGTGGTAATTGTGATGTGTGCCGTAATCCGCCTTTGCGTTTCGACGGTACAGTTCTGGTGCAGAAAGCCCTGAGTGCCATTATGCGCACCGGGCAGCATGCAGGTTTTCATTTGGTGGTAGATATCCTTCGCGGCAATCAGACGCAGGAGATCGTGCAGCGTGGGTATGACCAGCTGAAAACTTATGGTGCCGGGCATGATGTACCGGCCCGTCACTGGCACGATTATCTGCTTCAGATGTTGCAGTTGGGACTTCTGGAGATTGATTATAAAGAGAATCTGCATCTGAAAGTTACCCCTGCCGGAGCTCAGGTGCTGTATGGGAAAAGCACTGCCACACTGGCTCAGATCCGCGAAGAGAAGCCACAGGTTGCTCCCCGTAAACGAAAAGCGGTTGCCGTGCCCCGCATCGCCGGACAGCCGTTGTTGTCCAGGCAACCCTTGTTCGAAGAAGAGAGTGCTGACGGACTTTTTGAGGCGTTGCGTGCGTTGCGTAAGCGACTGGCTGACGAACAAGGTTTCCCGCCATATATCATAATGTCGGACAATACCTTGCACCTGTTGTGCAGCATCAAGCCGACTACGGTGGATGCCTTCGGTATGGTAAGCGGTATCAGTGATTTCAAGAAACAGAAATACGGAGAGGAGTTTGTGGCTCTGATCCGCAATTTTCTATAAAACCAATCAGGAGTGGTCAGCGATGGTGCTGCCACTCCTGATTGGTTTATTCCAGAGTTTCCAGATACTGTTTCACAGCCTGATAGATGCAGTATGCCAGTTTTCTTCGGCCGCGTCTTGACCGCAAGTACTTCTCCTCCTGAGCATTGGAGATAAAGCCGACTTCAGTCAGAACTGCCGGCATATTGGTATTTCTTAATACCGCAAAATTGGCTTTTTTCACACCTCTGTTTTTTCTTTTTCCCCGTTCGGTATATTCCTCCTGAATCAGTTGTGCCAGCTTCAGGCTCCAGGGATTATGCCTTTTGTTCCATACAAATGTTTCCGTGCCTTCGGCATATCCGCGGGCAGAATTGGCATGGATGGAAATAAACAGGTCTGCCTGACAGAAGTTGGCGAAATTGGCCCTTTCGTTCAGTGAGATGAATTCATCTTTGTCTCGGGTCAGAATAACATCCACGCCGCGGGTTCTTCTTCGGATATATTTGCCGGTTCGTTGGGCAATTTTCAGAGTGATGTCCTTTTCTTGCGCTTTTCGTCCGGCAGCGCCCTGATCCCGTCCGCCATGTCCCGCATCAATCACGATTTTGAATCGTCCTTCAGCCAGAGCGGGTACCGAAGTGCAGAACAGAGTCAGAAGCACTCCCCACATTATAATATAAGCGTATTTTCCGTGTCTCATTCTGTGATTTTGTTTTTGATTTCCTCTTCGCAGAGTTTGATGGCATCCAGCTTTTCCTTCTGGTTAATCAGCTGTGCCTGACAGGCTGCAATCATGCCAATGATATTCTTACGTTCCTGCTCCAGCATCTCTTTCCGTTCTATCAGCATTGAGTGAACCTCTTTTTCGCTGCTTTCACCCGGTCGGTTACCGTCTGCCTGATGAGCTGCCAATTCGGCCTGCAGCAGGTCCACTTTCTTCTGTGCCATGCTCAGCTCAAATTTCAGATGGCGCGTAAGTTGTCGCATCTGTTGCCAGTCCGTATCAGCAGAGAAAAGCTGTTGCAGTTCCGAGAACTGTACGGGAGAATGGGATGCATTGTACTTTCTCATCCAGAGATCCAGATCCGACTTTTCCTGCATGATTTCTTGCTCCAGTTCCTTGTCTCGGGTCTCTATGGCTTCTATGGCTCCCGTCTTCAGGCACAGTTTCTGTTTGGCCTGTTCTTTCTGTTTCTGCAATTCCTCTTCCTGTTTTCGGGCTTCTTCCAGATTGCAGGTTGCGTTGTCATACACCTGTTTGGCTTCCTGATTTCCGATGAGCTTTTGCAGGGTGTTGCCGCATTCCTTTTTCAGATTCTGCACTTGTTCCAGTCTTTTTGCAGAAGCTTCCTGGGCGTTGACCATAATTTTCAGTCTGTCTTCGAGCAGGTCCTTTTTCTGTTGCAGCATCAGTATCCGTTCCTTGTTTGCTTCGGTATCTGTAATCAGACCGCGATATTTTTTCAGGATATTCTGAATCTGTATCTTCAATCCTTCCTGATTGTTCTGCCAGGCCTTGAACCATCCGGAAATGGTTATGATTTTTTCCAGATCATCAAAAAGTTCGCTGAACCGGTCATTCAGCATACTGATTTCCTCTTGCAGATGGCTGATGCGGTATGCCCATACCTGACAGCCGGTGTTCTGCTCGTTGAAGCGCATCATGATGTCGTTCTTCTCGTTCTCCTTTTTGGCAATCTTGCCATTGATGCTGTTGATGTTGCTTTGGTGGAAATTGAAAATCTCCAGTTCCTTAGCAGCTTCTTCGGCATCCTGACCGGTACGTTCGATGAGTTGTTGCAGCATGCTTCGGCGGGCTTCCTGGTTGGTCGAGGCGGAGCAGTCGCGGAAAGAGCGGTCCAGATCCTCGAATTTCTTCCATTCCTGGATATTCTGCTGGTGCATGTTGCGTATCATTTCCAGATGAGTCTGTTCCACTTCCAGGATACCGGTTTCCCGGGCATATTTCATGCGCAACTCCTGCAACTGCCGGTTTTTCTTGTTATATTCCGCTTCCAGCATCTCCAGATCGGTTTTCATTTCCGAAATGAGTTTGCTCTGTTCCAGCATCGTATCGGAGTGGTAAGGATGATGTGTCGCGCCGCATACGCTGCAGCTGCTTCCTTCCTTCAGGTCGCTGCGCAGCTGAATCACGTTCTGGCTCTTGCTCACCGTGAAGGAATATTTCTTTTCCTCGGTCTTTTCTTTCAGGATATTTACCTCGGTGTTCAGTTGCTCCAGAGCGTTGTGGGTGCTTTCGGCCTGAGTCTGCAAGCGATATATTTCCTGCATCTTTTCGTCAATCCAGTTATATCCTTGGGAGATGTGATTCCACAGGACCTGAGCACTGAGCAGCATTTGCATTCTTCGCTTCAGCTCCATTGTTCTCGACTGGAGTTTCTCTCCGTCCATGCCGTAATTGCTCTTCAGGTGCATGGCCAGCTCGTTCTGCAGACTGCTGATTTGCGATTCCAGTTCTTTGATATTGGTAAAGAGCTTGTTCAGCTGTGCGTTTTGTTCGCTCTGTTTTCTCAGAGAGTTGTCCAATTCCTGCTGAGTCCGCTCTTTCCGGAGCAACAGGGTATAGAGCAGATCCAGTTTTACCAGAACACCTTCGCCCTTGTCAATCATTTTCTGGTGCACATCCGTTTCCTGACGGATCAGGTTCAGGCTTTCCTGTTTCCGGTACTCTTCTTCCAGTTCCAGTTTGATTTCACCAATTTCCTTGGTGAGCGAGGTGATGTTCATTGCCCATTGTGCAGACACTTCGCTTTCCTTACCTTCGTTCAGTTCCAGAATTTGCAGTTTGCCGTTGGTCAGATAAACCTCGGTCAACAGGTCGTCGGTGCGTTTCAGTACCGCCTCATATTCCTTGCGGCTCAGTGTCTGCTGCTCATATTCCTCCTTAATCTGATGATAATGCTTTTCACACTGTTCCTTATCCTGATACAGCTGTTGTATCAGAGACTTAAGAGCCTCGCGCATCTGTTTGATGAGCTGTATTTTCTGGAAACTTCCCTGTCGGGATTCAAAAGTTTCGAAACGCTCCAGCTCCTGTATGCTTTTTTGCATCGAGGCATATTGTTTGTTCAGCTGATACAGTTCACCCTTTTCTTTCTCCAGAGCATGTGAGAGGGCGATGAATTTTCTGTACCATTCCTGTTGCTGATGGATCTTGTCGATAGAAGTTTCTATATTCCGAAGTTTGGTTTCGTTCAGGCGCAGGGTTTCGTTCAGTTTTCCGGTTTCCGTAGCGCTGAGCAGGCTGCTGTCAGCCTGACGGCGTTTGAGTTCTGTGCGGATCAGAGATTTGAACAGAGCCGTTACACTATCCGGCATCGGAGCGCCGAACCTGTGCTCAAACCACAGGGCGGCAGCTTCTTCGGCTGTCAGGTTCTGTGGCAGGCTTTCCGGTGACAGAGGTTCGTTGTTACCCGTAAACTCAGTCTTTTCCGGTGTCTTTTCTTGATGTGATTTTCGAAAAAATTTCATACTAATGAGCGATTGCTTGTTTGGTTGCAAAGTTAGAAATAAAAAGCGTTGGTCGGTGCAATGCTTATGCCTTTTTAGCAGGAATCTGTGGTCGGAATAGAAAAAATAATGTACCTTTGTGGGCAGAAATAATTTATAAACAGAACAAGATGGCAACGAAACCAAGTATACCAAAGGGAACCCGGGACTTTTCACCCGTGGAAATGGCTAAACGCAACTATATCTTTGATACAATCCGCAGCGTCTATGCGCTCTATGGATTCCAGCAGATCGAGACTCCAGCCATGGAGAATCTGTCTACTCTGATGGGTAAATATGGCGAAGAAGGAGATAAACTGCTGTTTAAGATTCTGAATTCCGGAAACTTCCTTTCTGGAGTAGATACAGCCGACTTGTCTTCGGAGAACACCAACAAGTTGGCCGCACAGCTGTGTGAAAAGGGTTTGCGTTATGACCTGACAGTACCTTTCGCACGCTATGTCGTGCAGCACAGAGAAGAGCTGACCATGCCGTTCAAGCGCTATCAGATTCAGCCGGTATGGCGTGCCGACCGTCCGCAGAAAGGACGCTACCGTGAGTTCTATCAGTGTGATGCCGATGTGGTGGGCAGTGATTCTTTGCTCAACGAGGTCGAGCTGATGCAGATTGTGGATACCGTATTTACCAAATTCGGTATTCGTGTTTGCATCAAGATCAACAACCGTAAGATTCTTACCGGAATTGCCGAAATGATCGGTGAATCGGACAAGATTGTGGATATTACTGTGGCCATGGACAAACTCGACAAGATCGGGCTTGAGGCTGTGAATGCTGAATTGTCAAAGGCCGGTATCAGTGATGCCGCTATTGAGAAACTGCAGCCGATTATTCTGTTGCAGGGCAGCAACGAGGAGAAACTCGACACCATGAGAACCGTTTTGGCCGAGAGCGAAACCGGCTTGAAAGGTGTGGAAGAGTGTGCATTTGTGTTGCAGACCTTGCAGAGCCTGGGCCTGAAGAATGAGGTAGAGCTTGACTTGACTCTGGCTCGTGGCTTGAACTACTATACCGGCTGTATCTTTGAGGTGAAAGCTCTTGATGTGCAGATCGGAAGTATCACCGGAGGTGGCCGTTATGACAATCTGACCGGTATTTTCGGTATGCCGGGATTGAGTGGTGTGGGAATCTCTTTCGGAGCAGACCGCATTTTCGATGTGCTCAATCAGTTGGATCTGTATCCTAAGGAAGCTACAACCGGCACAGAGTTGCTGTTTGTCAACTTCGGTCAGACAGAGACTGCTTACTGTCTGCCTATCCTGGCTGCCGCCCGTCAGGCTGGCATCCGTTGTGAGATTTATCCCGACAGTGCCAAGATGAAAAAGCAGATGAGTTATGCCAATGCCAAGAACATTCCATTTGTAGCCATTGCCGGTGAAAATGAAATGAACGAACAAAAGGTAACGTTGAAAAATATGGTTACCGGTGAGCAGATGCTGGTTTCTCAGGAAGAGCTGATTGCCGCCGTGAAGAAATAAAAAAAGTATTTCTTGATAAAGGATCAAGTGCAGGTTTTCGGGGATGTCATATTCAGGCCCGGAAACCTGCACTTTTTTTGTTAAAGTTTGTTTTAATGGAAAATAATATACATTTATCCAAATTCTTTCCAGATTTGATCATTTTCTTTGCTTACGAAAATGATTGATAACCAAGAAAACCAAATCCTAATTATGAAAAAGAATCTATGGCTCGCCGCGGCCTTGTGCTGCGGCATATTCGGATTTTCATCCTGTAGTGATGATAACAGTGGTAACGGTGGAACTGTGACAGTGCCGAAACACATCGAAGAACAGTTCTACATGAAATATCCTAATGCAAAATCTGTGCAGTGGACTTCTAAAGACGGGTATTCCGTAGCTTCCTTCTATACTTCGAATGACAGCGTTCAGAACAAATGCTCCGCATGGTTCTCACTGGCGGATGGTTTCTGGGATATGACGGAATATGAGATTCCTTATTCTTATCTGCCTGACTCCGTACGTACGGCCTTTGAAAGTTCGGAGTATGCTGCTTCGCCGTGGGTGGCTGACCGTGAGGTGGAGGTTTTGGAGCGCTCCGGCATTGAAACTCTGTATGTGATTTCTGTAGAAAACCGGACTTCTTCTGTAGAAATGGAACTTTTCTATTCGAGCGACGGTATTCTTCTGAAAGAGGTGCTTGATGATGTGGACGGAGATGATCATTTTGAGGACTTTTTGCCGCAGACACCGACAACAACAATTGGACAGTGGCTGGATACCAACTTCCCGGAAGCACGCATCATTGATGTGGAAACCGAAAACGGAGGAACGGAAGTTGAGTTGGTTTATAAGGGATCTGTGTATGAGGTGCTTTTCAGCAGAGAGCATAACTGGATCTACACCAAGCAGGAAATACCTGAGCGTCAGTATGCCGCTTTGCCACCCAGTGTGTTGAGTGCTCTAAGAAATCTGGAAGGATTTACCAGCCTGAATGCTTTGGATGATGTGGACTATTACAAGACTGCTGCAAGCGGAAACTTCTATTGCATTGAAATGGAGACCCGTTTTGATGACGATTGGAAAGTTTATATCAGTGAAGAGGGATTGGTCATCGATAAGCCGGCGTTCGGCGGTGGTGACGGACAGAATGTTCCGGTAGAGACTGAGATCGGACAATGGATCGCAGAAAAATATGCAGGTGCAGTAATCGTAGGACGAGAATATGACGACGGCCTTCTGGAAGTTGATTTCCTGCATGAGAACCTGAAAAAGACTGCCTACTTTAATGGAGCCGGTCAGTGGGTTTACAGCAAATGGGATACGTATTATTCAGTTTTGCCTAGTGCGGTATTGAAGACCTTGCAGGACCGTTATGCTTCTTATTCTGTAGAACGTGATGATATAGAGGTTGTAGAGAACGCCTCAGGACTTTGCTATGAGATTGAAATGGAAATGCGTGGCGGAGATCGTGAAGTAAAGGCGATTATCAAAGCCGACGGAACTGTCATCAGTGAAAAATTTGATGATTGATTTCAGACAGGAAGTTATCGGATAACCATCCGGTAACTTCTTTTTTTTGTTTCTGTCAGATTGACAGCATGGCCGCGGGACCGTTTTTTGTTTTTCCTTATTTTAAACTTATTCAATAAGTTTTCAGTTCCCTTCTCATTGGAGGTATTTGATAAATTGCCTACTTTTGTTTTGAAGATACTGGTCGGATACTCCCGATAGAAAAACAACAGAACTATGAAACGGACTCTCTTGATACTTTTCCAAACCTTGCTGTTCAGTGTGTATGCTGGTAGTGTATGGGCACAGAATGCGGATGAGCGTTTTCTGCGCGGCAAAGTGTATGATGCCGACCGTTTGGATCCTTTGCCCGGTGCCACCGTGCAGGTGTATGATTCTTTGGGGACATTTCTGGGAGGCGGAGTGACGAATGAAGAAGGAGTTTTCCGGGTAGGAAAACTTTTACCCCAGAGATATAATCTGAAAATATCTTTTATGGGATATAAACAACAGTCTCTTCGGGTTGATCTTAGCGGCAAGCGTAAGGAAGTGCGTCTGAAAGATATCCTGTTGCATGAGGCAGTGTATGAAATGGATGAGGCTCAGATCACGGCACAGGGACGTGAGCTGGTGCTCCGTGACGATACGCTGGTTTATTATGCCGATTATTACAGACTGCCGCCCGGAGCCCGTATGGCCGAACTGCTGCGTCGTATGCCCGGTGTTTATGGTTCCGATGATCAGGATGTGCGGGTGAATGGAAAGAAAGTGGCCCGAATCCTGATTAACGGTAAGGAATTCTTTGAGGATGATCTTTCCATGGCATTGAAATATCTGCCGGCCGAACTGATCAAGGAACTCAAGGTGTATGACAAAAAGAGCGATGAGTCGGAATGGATGGGAGTGGACGACGGCAGTCGTGAAACCGTGATAGACCTGACCGTAGCTGATGACTTTCAGAACAGTTGGGTGGGTGAAGTGGAGGCCGCGTATGGCAGCAGCAACCGTTACATCGGCAAGGCTTCGGTGAATAATTTTCAGGATAAACGTTACACGACTTTGATGGCACAGGCTGGAAACGACAGCCAGATGGGAGATGAAAACAACCAGAATGTGGGCTGGAGTTTCAACCGTTCGGGGAAGAAACTGGATTTGGGAGGAAACCTTTCTTATAACCGGAATGAAATGAAGCAGGATATGGCTTCGAGTATGGAGTCTTTCGAAAATACAACGGCTGCCTTTACGGAAACGATGAGCCGGATGTATAACCGGAATCAGAATCTGCATGCCGGTCTGAATGTGGAATGGCGTCCCGACAGTATGACTGTAATCCGGGTGGCTCCTATGGTGAGCTGGACCAATGGGTGGAACACACAGGAGTCTTTCTCCGCCTCATTCTCTTCCGATCCGTATCGGGTGCCCGGAGTGGAGCATCCGCTCGAGCAGATGGACCTGCTGACAGATACGGTGGCCGTGAATGCCAACCGGGGACTTAATGGAGGAGAGAACAATTTCTGGTTGGCACAAATGAGTCTGAACGTGACACGTCGTTTTGCCAAGAAAGGGCGTAGCCTGATGCTCGGTATCAATGGCGGTTATACCCGTTCGGACAACAACCGTGATGAATTCCGTCAGATTGACTATTATCGGTTGAGTGCCATTGCGGGAGGAGATTCCGTCTATCATCAGGTGCAATATGACAAGACTCCGAATACGAATACCAACTGGGGCAGCCGCCTCACCTATTCCGAACCGTTAGGGCGTGATCTGACCCTGTTGCTGACTTATCAGGTATCTTTGCGTCGGCAGGAAGACCGCAGGGAAGTGGCATCGATTCAGGATCCCCGGGTACTTGCTCTGGGCGTGAATCACACTAATTATTCGGATTTCTATCAGGATGCCTTGCCCGACACGCTGCAAAGCCGGAACACTTGCAATGATTATCTGGAGCAGCGCGGAGAAATCGGCCTGAATCTGAACAAAACCAAATATCAGCTGAATGCAGGACTTTTGCTGAACAGCCAGCTGAACCGTTTCACCTATCAGACTTCCGGACGAAACTTCGAGGCGGAAAACAGTACGATAAACTGGGCATCCCAATTGAATTTCTATTATCATCTGACCAGCCGCGAGCAGATAAACTGTTCTTATTATGCCATGGCGCGCCCGGTAGATGCCCAGAAACTGATACCCGATACTTTGGATTTTTCCAATCCGCTTAATCTGGAACTGGGAAATCCGGACTTGAAACCTTCGTTTACCCACATGATCAGCATGGGGTATAACCGTTTTACCGAAGAGACCATGCGCAGCTATAATGTGCACGTGAGTTATATGGTGACTCAGAACAGTCTCAGTTCCCAAAGTACGTATGACACACAGACCGGTCGACGGACTATGATTCCGGTGAACGTGGACGGTAATATGAACGGAACGGCGGACTTTATGATGAATGCTCCGTTGAAAAACAAAAAGTTCACATTCCTCTTGCAGACGAATGTGAACTATATGCGCTATGTGGGTTTTGTAGTAGGCGAAGGAGCGGAGCAGACCGTCCGGAATGTGACCAATCAGGTGACTTTCCGCCCTACGTTGCGTTTGAGTTACCGGGACGATCTGTGGGACTGCTTCGTGTCCGTAGGCGGTAATTATGACCATTCGCGCAGTACCGCGCTTTCTGCCGGGAATATGGATACTTACGGGCTGGAAACCCGGTGTGGCGGTATGATACAGATGCCTTGGGGCATGGACTTCTCGACCGATTTTACGTTGAATGCCCGGTGGGGATTCAGCTTTCAGGATATGAATAATGATGAGTGGATCTGGAACATGCAACTGTCTCAGGGATTCCTGAAAGGGCGTAAGGCACGTGTGGCACTCAAGGTTTATGACCTGCTCAACGGGCGTAACTACGTGAGTCGTTCTTTCTCGTCTTCCATGCGTTCAGATGTGCATTATGAGGCTTTCGGCCGTTATGTGATGCTGCACCTGAGTTATAACTTCAGTCTTTTCCGGAAGAAGAAATAAGACGGCGGAATTAGGATTCGTGATCCAGCAGATACTCCTTGCGGAACATTTCCAGGAAAAGCAGGAAAAGAGACACGAGCAGCGGACCGAAAATAACTCCCATAAAACCGAAAATGGGCAATCCGGCCACCACACCGAAGATGGTGATGAGCGGATGGATATTGGCCATCTTCTTCTGAAGGATGAAGCGGATCAGATTATCCGACTGGGAAATGATGATTCCTCCATAGGCCACCAGAACCAGAGCCATGACCCAATCGCCGATAATGGCCAGATAAGCGGCCAGCGGAATCCAGATAAGGGCGGTTCCTACCAGCGGAACGATAGAGGCTACAGCCGTGAACAGGGCGGCCAAAAGAGGATTGGGCACATTGCAAATCCAGTAGCCAAGCAGGGAAATACATCCCTGGATAACGGCCAGAAGAGGGATTCCGATGGCGTTGGAGCGCACAATGACATGAATCTGTTGTAGTACTTCCTGTTTGTTGTCTTCCTTGAAGGGCAGGAGGGTGGAGATATAGTGTTCCATGTTCTTGCCACCGGAAAGCAGGAAATAAAGCAGCATGATGGCTACGGCCACATTGATGAAAAAGTCGCTCACACCACTCATGATGGACTGGCCGATGGCGGGAATCTGACCGGCCAGAAAAGTCAAGGTACTTTCCGACAGAACGTCGAAACCGGTTTTTTCCTTGATGAAGTCTATCATGGCCAATGCCGGGCGGAGCAGCTCTTTGGGATGAATGTTGATGCTGGTGATTTCCGAAACCAGAAGCCATCCCAGCAGACTGATGGGGATGACGATAAACAGCAGGGTGCCGATGGTAACCAGCCATACGGTACGGTTGTAGGGAATCTTCTCGGCAAGGCGGAAAGTGACTTTGCGCAGAAGCAGATAAAGAGTAAAGGCACCCAGGATGCCGTTCATGAATGGCTGTGCCTGCTGAAACAGGATGACCCCGAGAAAAAGAATCAGGGCAATCAGGGAATACTTCCAGTATAATTCTTTCATAATAGGTTTAATTAGTGTTTTGAATGTGCGTCCAAAAATACATTCTTTTTTGTTTAGAATCGGAAAAAGGTCTGCTTTTTTATTGAGAAAATCGGAAAACAGATTTGAAGATTGTGTTTTTGAAGTATAAAATATGACTATGGAGCAGATAATATCTTTTTTGGAAAAACATGCCGAACCGGAATACGCAGCCTTTTCGGCATCCTTGCTGAACGATACGATTACCGTGAGGGGCGTACGGCTGCCGCTTTTGCGGAAGTTTGCCCGTCAGTTGGTGAAGGAGGGGGCCTGGCTTCGTCTTTGGGAAGAAGATACGGACCGCAGTTTTGAAATGATTCTTCTCAAAGGGCTGACGTTGGCAGGAGCAAAACTGCCGGAAGAAGAACGTTGGGAATACATCGCGCGCTATGTGCCTTTGATCACCAACTGGGCCTTGTGTGATTCTGTCTGCACTTCTTTGCGCTTTGTACGGCGGGAGCCCGAGAGTGCCTGGCAGCGGTTGCAGCCCTATTGGCTCTCAGACCGTGAGTTTGCACAGCGTTTTGCCGTGGTGATGTTGTTGGATCATTTTCTTACTTCCGACTATATCGAACGAGTGCTGGAAGTGCTTACTTCCCTTCAGCCGGCCGGTTACTATGCTGCGGTGGCTGTGGCCTGGGCCTTGTCAGTAGCCTTTGTGGATTTTCCCGAGCGGGTATATGCCTTGCTTCAGAGCAGATGTCTGTCTGAGGAGGTGCAGCGGCTGACCTTACGGAAGATTATCGAATCACGGCGTGTGTCGGATTCCTGGAAAGAGTGCATCCGGGCACTGAGAAACTGAACAGTTTATGCCGGTTTATGATGCTGCCGGCGCTTTTGGATCAGGGTAACGATGTCGTGAAAGAGGAAAAGTACCCAGAACATGCAGAAAAAGCAGACTCCCTGTATGGCGTTATCCATGCCCAAAGGAGCAAAGGGAACCGTACAGACAGAGAACAGCAGACAGTAGGACAGGAGTTTGTGTTCCTTGAAAATAGGCCACAGACGCTTTCTGCGTCTGCGCGAGACTAGATAATACAGGCTGAGCAGAGTGGCAAAAATGAAGACTTTGGTTTCCCACAATTGGGTAAAGGCGGTCGCAGTCTGAGTGGTCAGCAACTGAAAGTCACCGAAAGAGGCCCAGGTCAGATAATCGGAGCGCAGCAACGAAAGAGTCGTGCCGATGGCAAAACCGATGACCATGGGCCAGCAGGCCAGCCCAAAGAACTTTTTCCGTTGCAGATAGGATAGCAATAAGAAACTGAGACATAGGGGTATGGTGATACCGTCGTGAGTGTAGCTGCAGAAAATACCCATCAACAACATGATAAAGTAACCGTATTTAAAGTTTTTGGTCTCTATGCGCTTGTATTGCGAGATGAAGAAAGGAACAATGCACACCGAAGTCAGCTCAATAACGGCCTGTTCGTCTCGGTAAAAGAACATGTGTGACTTGGGGCAGAACAGAAGAGTAAATACAGCGGTTCCTAAGATACCGGTCAGTGTTTTTGAGGTGCCCGAAATGCGTCCCACCAGAAAGATGAGCAGGGTGAGCAGCAAGGCGCTGATGCCGTTGATGATTTCCGGTTGCCAGATGTAGCCTCCTGTTTTGGGAATGAAAGTCAGTAGTAAAAATAGGGTAGTGAAAATCAGTATATATGTTAGGACGGTTTTCATGAATGAGGTTGGTTCAACTGGAGATAGAATGATTAATGCATGTTTATTTGATTGCAAAAATACAGATTTATTTCTATTTTTGTTTGATTTATTCCGCTTTAAAAGAAAAAAGATATGCAAAATGTTAAAAGAATAGGATGGCTGCTAGCCATTCTTTTGTGGTGTTCCTTCTTGGGTAAGGCCGGTGGGAGCAACGGAAATCTGCTTCGTCCGGTTTCTTTTGAAAACCTGTATATAGATGATTTTTATTGGTATTTCCAGTTTCGCTCGCAGCGGGTCAACACGTTGCCGGTAGTCTGGAACCGTCTGGCTGCAAACGGTCTGTTGGATGGAAAATATGCGAATAAGGATCTGGAGGATGCCGATTTGTATTATCTGCTGGAAACGATGTCTTATATCTATGTGGTAGAACCGGACTCGCTGCAGCGTGGACGACTGGACAGTCTGGCTGCCCTGGTGCCGAAAGACTTTTCCGACCGGACCGAAGCGACCTGGCTGAAGCGTGCCCGCAAAGAATCCCATCCTTTATATTATCAGATGGCTGCCTTTTATCGGGCGGCATTGGCTTATACACGCGCCGGTGGACAGAAACCGCTTTTGCATTGGGCCTTGCAGCATGCAGAACGCTTGAGCAGTGCTTTGCTCCAGAAGCCCGATAAGATAAAGGAACGCGATTTGCATCCGAATATGGTGCTGGCTTTGGGAGATTTCTATCTCCTGACGCAGAACGATACGTTCTTGAAGGCCGCAGTCTTGATGCAGAAACAGATGGACGGTAAAGACTGGGGACAGGAACAGGGATTGTATTATGCCGCTCAGGCATGGATAGCCGGATTGACCGGAGATCGAAAGATGCTGGAAGAGAATCATGCCTGCTGGAAAGAGGCGGTGAACCGGACGATGCGTATTACGGGAGGTTTTTCTGTGCGTCCGGACGCCGTACCGGAAACTCGTTTTGCCTTGCCCGAAACAATGGCCAATATGGAATGGTGTATCCGGTTGTATGGTGTCACTCAGGATGCCCGCTGCATGGAACTTTTTGAGCGTGCCATGTATAATGAACTCCGTGCCGGTATTTCTTTCCACGGCGGATATATGGCCCGTAACCTGGAATTGGATGAGCAGAAGGAACTGGTGCGCGATTCCATCAGTCAGGTTCCCTTGCCTCAGGCGATTTCCCTGATTCGGAATCTGGCGGTGCTTCCGGATTATTACTACGCGACTCAGAATGATACCGCGGTTTATATCAACCAGTATTTCCGTGGAGAGGTGACCATCAAAACCAAAAAACTGAATATGAAGCTTAGTACCATGAGTTCCATGCCGTGGGCCGGAGGCTTTTATATGGATATCATTGCCGACACTCCTCAACAATGTACGTTTTATCTGCGGGTGCCTTCATGGATGACGGATGACTGTCTGGAAGGAATGGGACGCTATCGTTATCTCCCGCAAAGCAAACAGATGGGACTGTTGGTTAATGGTGTGAACAAACCGGTTCAGGTGGAGAATGGTTTTATCCGGGTTTCCGGAACGTGGAAAAAGGACGACCGCATTATTTTTACGTTCCTTTCTGCGGTGAGGACCGTCGTACCGAAAGACAGTACCGAACAGCCTGTGCCTTCTTTGGCCTATCAGCGGGCTCCTTTTGTTTATTGTCAGGAGGAACTGGATTCCATTTTGCAGAAGCAGTGTGACTGCAAGGTGCTTTTAAAGGAAAGTGCGCCGACCCGGTTTGCTTTGGGCCTGAACGGCGGGGTACAGATTATAGAAGGACGTCTGTATGATTTGAAGTCTGATTCCTTGCAGGGGAAAACGTTGTTGCTTACTCCTTATTTTGCAAGAGGACAGCGTGGCAGTGCCAAAACTAAAATTTGGTTCCCTTATTTTACGAAAGATAAACTGAAGTGACATTTTGTCAGTCTTGCCCTGTTTGGCATACTTTTCGTAATAGATTAAGTGAATTTATAATTCAATCCATTTAGAAAAATAACGTAAAAACAATATTATTATGAGCATTAAACCATTAGCAGACCGTGTTCTGATTGAACCAGCTCCAGCAGAAACAAAGACAATCGGTGGAATCATTATTCCGGATACAGCAAAAGAAAAACCATTGCAAGGTAAGGTTATCGCTGTAGGAACAGGAACCAAAGACGAAGAAATGGTATTGAAAGTGGGCGATGAAGTGTTGTACGGTAAGTATGCCGGTACAGAAATCGAGCACGAAGGTAACAAATACCTGATTATGCGTCAGAGCGACGTGGTTGCAATTCTTGCTTAATATTAATCGTTGAATCCTATTAAATAGAAAAGAAAATGGCTAAAGATATTAAATTCAATATAGAAGCCCGCGAACTGATGAAGCAGGGCGTGGATCAGTTGGCAAATGCAGTAAAGGTAACTCTGGGTCCGAAAGGTCGTAACGTGATCATCGAAAAGAAATTCGGTGCTCCTCATATCACAAAAGACGGTGTGAGCGTTGCCAAGGAAATCGAATTGTCTGACGCTTTCCAGAACGCAGGTGCACAGTTGGTAAAGAGCGTTGCCAGCAAGACTGGTGATGATGCCGGTGACGGTACAACTACTGCAACCGTATTGGCACAGAGCATTGTCAGCGTTGGTTTGAAGAACGTGGCTGCCGGTGCTAACCCAATGGACTTGAAGCGTGGTATCGACAAGGCCGTTGCTAAGGTTGTTGAGAACATCAAGGCTCAGGCTGAGCAGGTTGGTGACGACTACAGCAAGATTGAGCAGGTAGCTACTGTCAGCGCAAACAATGATCCGGAAATTGGTAAGTTGCTGGCTGAGGCTATGAAGAAGGTAAGCAAGGATGGTGTGATCACTATCGAGGAGGCTAAGGGTCGTGATACTACTATCGGTGTGGTAGAAGGTATGCAGTTCGACCGCGGTTATCTGTCAGCTTACTTCGTAACAGATACTGAGAAGATGGAATGTGTGATGGAGAACCCATACATCCTGATCTATGACAAGAAGATTTCTAACCTGAAGGATTTCTTGCCAATCTTGGAACCGGCTGTTCAGAGCGGACGTCCTCTGTTGGTAATTGCTGAGGATGTTGAGAGCGAGGCTTTGACTACTTTGGTTGTAAACCGTCTGCGTAGCCAGTTGAAGATTTGTGCTGTGAAGGCTCCTGGCTTCGGCGACCGTCGTAAAGCCATGTTGGAAGATATCGCCGTATTGACCGGTGGTGTTGTAATCAGCGAAGAGAAGGGCTTGAAACTGGAACAGGCTACTCTGGAGATGTTGGGTTCTTGCGATAAGGTGGTTGTTTCAAAAGACAATACTACCATCGTAAACGGTCACGGTCAGGCAGAACTGATCAAGGATCGTGTCAATGTCATCAAGAACGAAATTGCCAATACAACCAGCGATTACGATAAAGAGAAATTGCAGGAGCGTTTGGCTAAGCTGAGCGGTGGTGTTGCTGTTCTGTATGTAGGTGCACCGAGCGAAGTGGAAATGAAAGAAAAGAAAGACCGTGTAGATGATGCTTTGTGCGCTACTCGTGCTGCCATCGAAGAAGGTATCATCCCGGGTGGAGGTGTTGCTTACATCCGTGCAATCTCTGCTTTGGAAGGTCTGGAAGGTGCAAACGCCGACGAGACAACCGGTATCAATATTGTAAAACGTGCCATCGAAGAGCCATTGCGTCAGATTGTAGAGAACGCAGGTCTGGAAGGTTCTGTTGTTGTAGAGAAGGTACGTCAGGGTGAGAACGACTTCGGTTACAATGCCCGTGAAGACAAGTATGAGAACATGAAGGCTAGCGGTATCATTGATCCGGCAAAGGTTACACGTGTTGCTTTGGAAAATGCGGCTTCAATCGCCGGTATGTTCCTGACAACCGAGTGTGTTATCTGTGAGAAGAAGGAAGATAAGCCGGAATTGCCTATGGGAGCTCCTGGAATGGGAGGCATGGGCGGCATGATGTAAAAATCAGCTCAGCGAGTAATTCAATAAAAAGGAAGCAACTGTTTTGCCAGTCAAAACGGTTGCTTCCTTTTTTTGTGTTTATCAGGTACAAACAAAGGCTGATCGATCTTTTTTCTGAAAATTCTTTGATTTTTTTCTTTTTGATGGGTTACTTTTTCTTTAAGGCCAACATAAATGGTCAAAGAAGCGAGTTTATTGAGAAGTTTTACTGATTTGATAAAAGGAAAAGTCAAATGAAAAGAGAAAGAAATTTGAGGCTGAACAAAGTTGTTTTGGGATTGGGAAAATTTTTGTCAGATACTCTATAATCCTAGTTCCGGTAAGGATTTCAGATAGTGATTTTTATATGCCGACAGATTGTCATATTGTATTTAGATCGTGTTATGAAAACAAGATTTTTATACGAAGGAGACATTCTTGTTTCGGAAAAAAGATAAAGAAAAATTGTATATTTTTGTACCTATGAACGATGCGAATGAAATAAAAGTAAGGCTTTCTTGCCCGACAGCGAAATATTTGTTAAAGGAGCTGTTGGCTGATGACTATTTGCTGAGAGATAAAGAGATTATTGATTTGTTGCATTCTGCTTTACAAAGAAACAAGGAATCGATGATTTGCTCCACCCATAGCAAGATAGTTATTGATGAGCATTGTCGTATCTTTATGCCTGAGTATAGCCACAAAGAAATAAAAATGCCTTTTTTACCCAAGACGGTATATCTGTTTTTTCTTTTGTTTGAGAGTGGTTCTGAATTTAAAAATCTATACAATTATAAGGAACAGTTATACTATATTTATCAAGTTGTGTCGCGAGAAAAGAATCTGGAATCAGAGAAGTTGCGGCGTAGCTTGGAGAATCTGGTCGAGCCGTTGAATAACCGGATTTATGAGATTTGCTCCTTAATCCGAAGAGAGTTGGCTTGTGTGGTGCCTGAGGATTTGTTGGATGAATACACCATTACCGGAAAATGGGGCGGTTTACATCAGGTGCGTCTGGAGCGTTCTTATGTTCATCTTCATGAGGATATTTCTCAGAAATTACAGATGCGTTTTGAGGATTTGGAATGCAAATAAGTAAAAATATCATTGAATAGAGGGGCAATCTTACTGTTTTGTTGTTTTTATGATCCGTCTTCGCTATCTTTACCGTGTTAAAAGGTATGTAAAATGAAAACAGTTTTATTGATTGTGGCGAGTCTGTTTCTTTCCTGTGCGTTACCGGCACAAAAACAGACTACATTCCGTCCGGCAACTGAGTGGCCCGATACAGAGGGGAAACACATCAATGCACACGGAGGCGGTATTTTGAAAAAAGGTAAGGTTTATTATTGGTATGGTGAGAATCGTCCGGATGCCGGCGGTTCTATGAATACCGGAATCTCGGTCTACACCTCACGCGACTTGATGAATTGGGTGAACCGGGGCATTGCGCTGGCAGTATCTTCGGATACGCTTAGTCCCATACAGCCGGGTTGTATCATGGAGCGTCCCAAGGTGGTATACAACAAGAAGACCGGTAAGTATGTGATGCTTTTCCATCTGGAACTGAAAGGGCAGGGATATGCTGCGGCACAGGTCGGTTTTGCGGTGGCAGACAAGCCGGAAGGACCATTCCGTTTCTTGCGCGGATTGCGGCCGAATGCCAGTCAGTGGCCGGTTGATTTTTCGCAGAAAGACATCGATGAGGCTCTTGCTCTGGACCCGGCGAAATATGCAAACTGGTGGACTCCCGAATGGCGTGATGCCGTGAAGAAAGGATTGTTCCTGGCCCGTGACCTGAAAGGAGGACAGATGAGTCGCGACATGACCGTTTATGTAGATGATGACGGCACGGCCTATCATCTGTTTTCTTCGGAGGAGAACCTCACGCTGCATTTGGCTGAGCTGACCGAGGATTATCTGGACTATACCGGAAAATATATCCGCATTGCTCCCGGAGGACAGAATGAAGCGCCTGCCTTGTTCAAAAGAAATGGCAAATACTGGCTCATCACCAGTGGCTGCACAGGATGGGCTCCCAATGAAGCGCGCATGTTTGTAGCTGATTCGCTTTGGGGGGAATGGAAGCAGCTGCCCACTCCGTTTGTGGGAGAGAATGCTAAAAAGACTTTTAATGGACAGAGTACTTTTGTGCTGCCGTATAAGAATAAAGGCTTTATTTTTATGGGGGACATCTGGAAGCCGAAGAGTTTGAGTACTTCGCAATATTTATGGCTCCCGATCCAGTTTCAGGAGGACGGAACTCCTACCATTCCTTATCGTGAAGAATGGACGCTGAAGGATTTGATGAAATAGGCTTCTTCAGGAGAAAGGATTTCTGAAGGTATAATACTTGAAACTGTAAAAATCTGATAGATAAGGTGTGAATCTATCCAGATGAAAAAAACGCTCTCTAAAGTGAAACAATACTTTGGAGAGCGGTTCTTGTTTTTTCGGGATGATGATATCAATCAGTCCGTCAGTCTTTGAAATACTTCTTCATGCCTTCGGAATACTCACTGATGAAGTTTCCCTTGTCGTCGGCATAGATAAAATAATATTCCAGTTCCGGATGAGCGGTAATGAATTTTTTGGCCTTCTCGCGTCCCATAGCCATAAATGCGGTTGCAAAGCCGTCCGCATTGGTTCCGTTGGGAGCAATGACTGTGGCACTCAAAATGTCCCCGTCAGCCGGATATCCGGTTTTGGGATTGATGGTATGAGCATATTTCTTTCCGTCCTTGATGTAGAAATTCCGGTAATTGCCGGATGTGGCCACTCCCATTTTCTGCGGCAGCTGGATGATCTGCTGGATTTCCTGATTGACTCCTAAGGTGTCATCCACCGGTTTGTTGATACCGATGGTCCAAGGGTTGCCTTTCGGGTTCTTGCCGCAGGCCATCACCTCACCGCCTATATCTACCAGATAGTTCTTGATGCCATGTCTTTCCAGCAGTTCGGCAATCAGGTCGCACAGGTAACCGTCGCCGATTGCTGAGAAGTTCAGCAGGATGCGCGGATCCTCTTTCACGATCTGGTCTCCCTGGATTTTCACTTTTTCATATCCCACAAATCCTTTCAGACTGTCAATCTCTGCCTGAGTAACGGCACCCATGTTCTTGAAACCGAATCCCCAAAGATTGATCAGTGGGGCGCAAGTCACGTCGAATATGCCGTTCGTGGCCTCTGAGATTTTCGTACAGCTATTAAAAGCTCTTGTAAACAAGGTGTCCACCTGCATGTTGGTATTGTTATTCACCGCACTGATGATCGACGTGGAGTCAAAAGGATTGATGGCATGATGATAAGCCTTGATCATGGCATTGATTTCGTCGTCAAGAGGTTCCTTATAGAGATATTTAATGCGATAATAGGTGTGTGTGCTGCCTTCGGTAATCTGATAGGTTTCCGGTTTTTCGCATCCGGTCAGCAGGAATACGGCCAGCGGAAGCAGAGCCAGTAAAGCGATGATTTTTTTCATATCCTTTTTTGATTTTGAATGATATAATGATCTTTCTTTTGAAATGAGACATCAAAATTACGCAATATTTTCAAGAACACGGAATAAAACCCCAGTGATTTATTATTTCATAAGAGGTCTTTGGAAAAAATATACTAATTGGTTTACAATAGGGATTTTATGGAGAAAAAACTGTATTTTTGCGCATTCTTTGTGCTTATATCATAAAAAACGAATAGAAATCCCGAAATGAAGAAAAATGTAGTACTACCTTTTGCTGCCCTTTTGCTTTCGGCTCCATCGGCCCATGCCGATCAGATTCAGCGTTTGCAGCTGCAGCAGCCTATTTCCGTTTGTTCGCCCATCTTTACCGATTCGCTGAACACGGATGGAGTAAAGCCCGATCTGGCTGATTTACTAATGAGATCTGCTCTTCCTTTAGACCGCAATCAGGAAGGTGCCTTGTTTTTGAGTGCCGACACGACGGGTATTTTTCATTTGCCCGAACAGGACAAGAACAGTGAAAACCAGTTCCTGGTTCTGAATACCTGCATCCGTGCCGACCGCTTTTGTAAGGGAAAGCTGAAAATCAAGATGCCCTACCGCTTTGAGATTTATGTAAATGGGGAGAAGAAAAAAGACAAGAGAGCGGTGCAGGACTCTCTGAAGCATGCCCAGGAAATCAGTGTAGATTTAAGACTGGAGCCAGAGGTGATGTATCAGGTTGCCCTGAAGGTACTCCGTTTGCAGGCTGACTCTGCTGAAGCAGACTTTACCATGCGCTGGGAACCGGAAGCCAATACCGATTCTTTGATTCAGGTAACCGCCGATCCGGAACTGAAGGGAAGATACCTGTTGCCGAATACCGTATTCGGCAAGCGCGTGACCCGCGTCAGTGTGTCGCCCGACGGCAAGTATCTGCTTACCCAATATACCGACTGGTATAACATGCAGCGCAGCAATACCTATACGGTGTTGAGCGAGGTGAAAAGCGGTCGCACGCTTTCAACGTTCACCCAGGGAGCCAAATCCCTTTCGTGGACTCCGACCACTTCTCGCCTGTATTATACCGCTACTTCGGACAAAGGTGTGAAGATTATCACTGTTGACCCGAAGACTCTGGCCGAGGAAGTTGTGGCCGATCATGTTCCCGAAGGACATTTTGTGTGGTCACCCGATGAGAAGACCCTTTTCTTTACCGATTACGAACAGATTAAGGGCGACAACGGACCGGTGCATCGTGTGCTGAGTCCCGAAGACCGTGTTCCCGGCACCCGCGGACGCAGCTTTATCGTGCGCTATAATTTGCAGACCGGTCTGCGTGAGCGTTTGACCAGCGGTTTGCGTACCAGCTACATGCAGGATTTGAGCGCCGACGGCAAGTATCTGCTCTTTACCGTTTCCCAGAGCACTCCGGACAAATGGCCTTTCAGTACCTCATCTCTGTATCGCATGGACCTTCAGACTCTGGCCGTAGATACCTTGGTAGCTCAGGATGCCTTTATGAGCGGAGCATCATTCTCGCCCGACGGCAAGTCTGTGCTGATGACCGGCGGCCCTGAAGCATTCGGCGGCATCGGAAAGAACTGTGGAAACCATCCGATAGCCAATAATTACGATACGCAGGCCTTTATTCTGAATATTGAAAGCGGCAAGATTGAGCCGATCACCAAGGACTTCAATCCGACCATCGTTTCCACAAACTGGTCGCCTTATGACAAGAACATCTATTTCAAGACTACCGACGGTGCGCAGGAAAACGTGTACCGCTATCAGGTAAAGAGCGGCAAGTACGAGCGTCTGCCTCTGGAAGGTGACTGCGTGCGCAACTTCTCTTTGTCCGACAAGGCACCGGTGGCAGCCTATACTACGGCTACTGCCAGCACCAGCGGCACGGCCTATCTCTTTGATCTGTCAAAGGGTAAATCCACTCTGATTGCCGATCCATACGCCGAGGAATTGAAGAAGATGGATATGGGAACCATCAAGGACTGGAATTTCAAGGCTTCCGACGGTACGGAAATTACCGGTTACTACTGTCTGCCGCCTCAGTTCGATGCCAATAAGAAATATCCGCTCATCGTGTACTATTACGGAGGAACCACACCGACCGAAAAGACAATGGACAATCCGTATGCCGCCCAGCTGTTCGCTTCGCGCGACTATGTGGTTTATGTCGTGAATCCGAGCGGAACCATCGGTTTCGGTCAGGAGTTTTCCGCACGCCATGTCAATGCCTGGGGACAGCGCACTGCCGATGATATCATCGAAGGTACCCGTCAGTTCTGCAAGGAACATGCCTTTGTCGATTCTACAAAGATAGGCTGTCTGGGTGCTTCTTACGGAGGTTTCATGACCCAGTATCTGCAAACCCAGACTGATCTGTTCGCTGCCGCTGCCTCACATGCCGGTATCAGCAATGTGACCAGCTATTGGGGCGAAGGCTACTGGGGTGTAGGTTATAATGCTGTAGCAGCCGCACAGAGCTATCCGTGGGCCAATCCGGAACTGTTTACCAAGCAGGGTTCTCTGTTCAATGCCGACAAGATCAACACTCCGTTGCTGCTGTTGCACGGTACCTCCGATACGAATGTACCTATGGGTGAAAGCATCCAGCTTTACAATGCCCTGAAGATTCTGGGCAAGCCGGTAGAGTTTATCCAGGTGGATGGCGAAGACCACTTCATTGCCGATTATTACAAGCGTGTGCAGTGGCATAATGCCATTATGGCCTGGTTTGCCAAATGGTTGCAGGATTCACCGGAATGGTGGAACGATATGTATCCGGAAAAGCGTCTGCGTTAATCGAAAAATAACAAACAACCCGCCATTGATGATTTTTATATCAATGGCGTTTTTTTTTCAAAGAAATCCTTAGGTTATAAGAATTTTATCGTAGTGCTCTATCATATCGGTATCACGTGCGACTTTAGAAGAAACCAATAATTATTATTTCTATCCATAACTAAACTTACTACCAAATATTCTTCATTATAATAATTTGAACCTTATAGTGCCAATAATATTCATAGGCCTGAGTTGTGAGGTATGGGTATAGATGTCCAGCCCGCTGTAGTTCACACGGGTATACTGTTTTTGGTTGAAAAGGTTGTTGGCCTGGAGTTCCAGATCTACGCGTTTCAGTTTGTATTTGGCAGACAGATCACCAAACCAAGCATGGCGATTCTTGGCCGTTAGGTTGTTATAATTGTCTTCAGCAGAGGCGGTTAACGTGATTTGCCGGGTAACATAGACATTGAGTGAGAGGCGTTGGGTGGCGGTGCGGACCGTTTGCGCCATATCCTGACGACCGTCGTCCGTTGTCGACACGTTCCACGCATAACCACTGCTGAGCACGATATTAAACCACGGCAAGGGTGTGATGGTGCCACCCGCGCCAATACTGACAGTACGTGAATGGAAAGGATAGAGTTCCTTAGATATGAGCCGTTCGCTTTGGCTGTAACCATAACCAGCAAAGGCACGGATGGTAGTCTGTAACCAATCGAAGCCCTTGCTGCCATCAAAACCAAAGTTGTAACTATCGGAAGAAGTTTTCCTGTCAATGGCCTGTATCACGCTGGTGGCTCCGCGATACTCGTAACCATAAATCTGATTGTCACGAGTGTGGCTGTAATTGGCATTGACGCGGAAGAAAGTGGCGTTAATGGCACTACGATAGGCCAAAGTAGCTCCCACGTTCATGCGGTCGGTTTCGGACAGTTGCTCCACGTACGACCGTTGGAAAGAACGATAGTTGTTCATGACGTAACCACTGTAAATACCATCTGGATCACCCACATTCTTATAATAGGAGGCATTGATGCTTCCGCTCCAGTCGAACCTCTCGTAACTGACCGAAGCCGATGGCGAGACGAGCAGGTGAGTATAGGTCTGCTTGTCGCAACGGATACGGTCGTCCAGCGTCTGTGTGTAGAGGTTAAGTGGACAGCCGAGAGAAAGTTTCCATCCACTTTGCTCATATTTGTAGTACTGGGACAAGACTACTTCGTAGGTATTGTACCAAAGATCATTCTGCTGGGAGGCTCCTTCCGTGGGAGGTGCAAAGCCATCAAGTTCTGTCTTTATCCCATGCAGGCTGGCATTGGCCACCACACCATAGTGCAGCGAGAAGGCTCCGAGATGAAACGAGTAATTGGTGTGGGCATTGGCAGCAATATTTTGCGAAGTCAAGTCCTGATTGTAGCGTGCCGACGTACCCTGCTGAAGGCTGTCTACATTCACCGTGAGCGTATTGGGACGTTGGGCATACCCTGCAGAGAAATGCAAGTCCAGCGTATGCTTGCCAAAATTGCGTATGATGTTCAGCGTATTGCTCACCGAGAGCGAAGGACAATGAAAAAGCTGGCTCACATGATTGTCGCCGTAATTGACAGGTGTCAGTCCCGTGAGGCCCGATGACAACTGACTTGATACGTCATCACTGTTCCATCCGCCATCAAACTTCAGGACATTGGCTGTGAAGCCGTTCACCGCATTTCGGCAGTAACGCAGGTTGGTACTAAGATTGTTTAGACTTGTCAACGAGGTTAGTGTCTCGCGACTCAGCAGCCGCTGGCTATCGCTTAAGAAATAATCGGATTCCGATGTGCCCTCCCGTCGTATGCGATCATGATGATAGACTACGTTCAGGGTCATCTCCGTGTCCTTGTCTACTTTCTCCAAGTGGTTGGTTGTAAGGATGTGCGAATGATTGTCAAGATAACGTTTCTGAGGCAACCCGCTTCCCGATGGCATTATCGCATCCATGGGACAGAATGGATACAAGCCTACGCTGTTGATGCCGGAATAATGTGATGTCAGTTCTTTTGACACATCATCTCCCGTATTGTTACCTTTATACAAAGTCATGTTCTGACGCTGCTTGGCAAAGTACATTCCCACCAGTTCTGATGCCCAAAGCGGATTACACCCGATTGCGGCAGTACCGTCAGACAATGGTCTGGATCCTATACCCCATCCGCCCGATACCTGACCGCCAGCACTCAGCATAGTGTTTATTGCCAATGTACCTTTAGCAGAATTCTTCAGTTTCAGATTGATGGCCACGTCATCGGTTAAACTGCGACCCTGAAGTGCTTTCACTGGCTGATGATTTTGTAGCACCTGCACCGTGGCAACATCCTGCGCATTGATATTGTTCGTGGCCAGACCATAGCGTCCTTGCAGCAGGTCCATATCCTCCACATAGAATTTCCGTATGCTCTTGCCATTGAACTTGATGCCGCCATTTTCCGACACCTCTATGCCGGGCATACGCTTCAGTACATCACTTAAGACGCGGTCGCCCTGCTGCTTGTAGGAGGCCACATAGTAGTTCAGAGTGTCGCCTTGTTGTATGATTTTCGGTGCACGTACACTTACTCCCTTCAGTTCTATAATTTGCTCCTTCACGTGTAAATCCAACTGCTGCGTACGGTTGGGCACAGCCTTCATTTGTCTGCTGATGGACAATCCTGCCACAGTCACTACAATGGAGTCTGATTGGCTGCTGAACTCCAAACGATAAGCCCCCTTCTCATCCGTGTTAGCATAACCTATGATGCTGCTTCCTCCCTTTGCCGATACGGTCACGTAGGCATCATTTACACCCTTTCCTCGGGTGTCGGACACTGTACCCGTGATGATGGTCTGCGCCTGCAATCTTCCGCATACAATAACGAAGAGGCCCAAAGGAATAAATATCTTTTTCATTTTATTTTCTTTTGCGTACTATTTTCATTCTAACTCCAGCGGTTCAAATAATACTTTTTTAGGTGTTCTCCTTCCTTCAATACTCATCCAGCCAACGGCTTCCCAAAAATCCTCATTGTAGCGTTTCTGTAATTTATATATACGATTACGGCTGGTTTTAGGATAAAGCTTATCGGGATACTGACTAATAGGATATATACCATTTTCAATGGCTACAGCCTCCCAAACATAAAGCCTATCCTTGTCGTACACCTTGAGAATGCAGCCGGGCAGTCCACCGAACTTCCACGGCCCGCCCTTTACTGGTAAATCGGCAGCAAACCACGCCACAAAGTCACGGCCACGAAATCGGCATGTTGCTTTCTGACATTTGTGCCCGAGAATTGTTTGAAAATTATCGGTCAATATCCATTTCATTAACGGCCACGCCTCTGTGTATTGGCCATTGTTTTGCTCAGCCCATAAGGGCATACATGCCTGTTCGGTCAATTTGTTGCCCCTTATGATATAATCAGAAAACACCAGTTCGCTCCAATGCTCCTTATGTTCTTTTTGACCACCCATCCCTAAAGTCTTTGGCACATAACCCTTATGACCTGTTTCTTTTTTCCATTGTATGACTTTTTGATCGGACAGATACAAAAACTCACTACTGTACTTATACACACGCTTACCAATTTCCAGTTTTCCAAGGTCGATATAAGTATTCTCGTCCTTGATATCCTTGGCATTGAGAGCATATAATACTCGAACTCGAGCTGTATCAATAACAATACGTTGATTGTATCCACGTTTCTCACGGGTGGGTACACGACCGTTCTGTTTCGGTTGTGCCAGCAACAATCCTTCGCACACAATAATAAGAATGTTAAGAATATAGAAGCGCTTTTTCATATTTATCAATTTAAACAATAATATTAAGTTCACTACTGTCCACTAAAAATGGACAAGGTTAAAAGATTAAATAAATTCGGTTCACTTGAATCATATCGATCTTTGATATTTTTGAAATTCGATTTGTCGAACAAGTCACAGAGATGTGTTTTGTCGGTCAGAGAGATTCTGAGGATTTGGAGAACTTCATAGACGCTGCGTTCTAATTTTATATCGTGCTGGACTATTGCTACCAAGCAGTAAGTAATTATCGCACAATAGACTTGTATGTGTACAGCATTTTCTGATGTATCCTAAAACTTCTTAATCCTGAGTGTTGTTTTATCCATTTGAAGAACAGCTCAACGCTCCATCTGTTTCGATAAAGCGATGATATTAACTCCGCAGATGCGTCAAGATTGTTCGTCAGGAAGATGTATCGTGTACCGTCTTCTGGATTCTCAACGATGAGTTTTCTAAGTTCCTCGGGGTAATCCTTAGAACTTTTATAAATCGTAAAGCATTCGATTACATCCGAAACTATACCTTCCGGCAATCTTCGTTTCCAGGTTTTAGGCTTGATCCGTACATTTGTTTTGGCTCGTACAACGAAGAAAGCGCCTATACGATTTATTGTATTAAGGTTGCTGAAATCGTTATACCCTCGGTCGAATATGTAATGCGCTCCTGATTCGTATGGAATCTCAGACATAGTCTTTGAATCGTGAATATTGGCAGATGTAATATGCACAAATGCAGGTACTTCCGCTTCAATATCGTAGAGCGTATGCAACTTTATTCCGCCTTTATGTTTGCGAAATTTAGCCCACTCAAACACTGACAGGCACAGATCAATCGTTGTAGAGTCAAATGCATAAACATGACCGTCAAGTTCGAATATTTTATTGATTCTACGCTTGCGGGCCTCGGCAATCATGAATGTTGCGTACTCTTCGAAGATGCGGTAGTTACGTTGCTCATTAGCCTTACTAAGATTGCTCCGAGTTACAGATTTCCCGATTCCGAGATGGTAAAGTTTTCCAGCATGAGCTTCCAGAGCCACAATCAAATCTCTGAGACTCTCTCGATTAGATAGCTGACCGAACATCATCGTAAGTAGTTGATTCCAACAGGTATAGCTTTTGATATATTTATCGCCTTCATACTTCTTTACGAAATAGTTGAAGTGATTGCGGTCAAGAAATTGGGTTAATTGAGCAGAAATGAACTTGTCTTTATGCATAACGGTCTGATTAAAACCGCAAAAGTAAATTCAAATCCATTGGCTCTCAAAATACCTATAATAAATTGAATTTCAATTATTTCAAAGAATTTCTGTGATTTTTTAATGGACACTAATGATTCAAAGTTAATAAAACCAACAGTCAGATTCCTTTGTGTCAGCTGATGACCTGTTGCTCATCTACTGCAATCGGAAAGTTATCGGTAAAGTAAATTGCAGATCAACATTCTGCCCGTTGCGCTTCCCCGGTATCCAATCGGGCATGGAACGGATCACCCGCAAAGCTTCTGTTTCAAGCAACGGATCTACAGAACTGACAACTTCCGCATTAGTGATCTTTCCGTTTTTTGTCACGACAAATCTAACAATGATTCTTCCTTCGATTCCCTTTTCAATTGCTTCAACCGGATATTTGATGTTGTCTCTCAGCCATGCCATGCATGCAACATCACCTCCCGGGAAAGACGGATTCTCAAGGTTCTCATGAGTATCCTTTCCAGAAGATTTCTTCACCGGTTCTTTGACAGGTGTTGTTGTGGCAACACGCTGATTCTTCTCTTCTTGGAATGGCGCAACGGAGTCACGGGGCTGCTCCTTAACAGCCACTTCTTGAGATTTTGCTGATTGAGCCTCTACCGGCTGAGTTTCCATCGGCTGGGACTCTTGTACG
>ERZ791667.205-NODE-205-length-46202-cov-6.61991_pt1 | contig 46202 bp, 45 predicted proteins | sample MGYA00509959_ERZ791667 | MGnify/ENA primary metagenome ERZ791667 (study PRJEB30046, sample SAMN00715196) | human gut metagenome | study: EMG produced TPA metagenomics assembly of the A metagenome-wide association study of gut microbiota in type 2... | reverse complement strand
TGGTGCAGAAAGCAATTTCGGATATGAAAACGCTTTTGGAAAAGCGGCAGGCAAGCAAGGAGTTGGAGGAACGCCCCAACACCCGGCAGTCTGTCCGTGAAGCGTTGAAGAACCGCAAAAAGGCGCAGGAGCAGCAGTCCAATCAGGAACAGGCAAAACCGAAGAAGGCAAAGAAGAAAGGAGAAATGGAACTGTGAGCAAGGTGCATTTTGATGAGAACGAACTGATGATTATGGCAATGTTCGAGCAGGACACGGCTGAAAATACGAAGAAGGAACTGGAAGAAGTTCTTCCCTATGTTGCTGATGATATGGCAGTAAGGCTGCTGGTGGAGCAGATGATCTCTAAAATGGAGAATCTGCCGGATGAGCAGTTCAAGAATCTGGAACTGGATTTATACAGACCGGATGCCCCGGAAGAGGAGAAAGTGTGATGAGTGCTAATCTTTTTATGATTTACCAGATCAATGATTTGGAAAAGAGCCGGGACTATCGCTGCCGCCCGTATGAGTACCAGATTGAAAACGGCTTCATGGTGACAAGTGAGAACTATGTTCTGGGTTATAAGGCATCTCTGATTCAAGGCGTTACACCGGGGCAGATTCGGGAACGCATGGAAAAGCTGAATCCTGATAGGTTCAGAGTCCGAAAATTCGGTGTCAGTGATGTGATCGTAACATCCATTGGTGGAAAAATGCAGTCCTATTATGTGAATCCAAAGGAACTTATCAAGTTCAATGGCTTTTTCACGAAGCTGCCAAATGGTGAATACCTGCTTCTGAACGAGGAAGGCTATCAGGTTGAGGGGCAGAAAGGAACGTGGACGGTAACGGATGAGAAAACCATAGACGAGCAACGCTTTGTGATGATGGTGAGTGATCAGAAACCGGACTTGCTGCCAAGCATTGTAGTACAGTCGGATGGGAAATTTATGACAACGGCTTTCAGTGGTTTTGATAATGCGACCGTCCGAAAAGTCCGGGAGCTGCTTCACCATGAAAAATTTTTGGAGAATGGCACAGCAGAAAGAGCAAGGGAGTCTGGCACAGAGCAGAACTACAACATGATAGACGGCTGCGTGAACAATGGGCCTAAGAAGCCCAGAGTGATCGGCGGCAGGGTATCTGTTCTGGATCGCCTGCATATCAAACAGGCGGAAAGAGCGCGAAAGGACAATGCGCAGGTACAGCAGCAGGAACGAACCCGCAAGAACTGATAATCCGTAAATGAGAGAAAGGTGGCTTCCCTAAAGGAAGCTGCCTTTTTTCTTTTGCCTACAATAGCGGGCTTGATATTTCAGAGAAAAGTGGGTATAATGATAACAGAACAGAAAGCTTGATACACGATATTGTGACAGGAGGAAAGTATGGAAACTTTATATGAATACCTATTAGATAACTATAAAGAAAATGAGCCGATTTTCCTTGCAGACCTTCAAGTTGATGGAATGACCCGCACGAATGTCCGGCAGCAAATCAAGAAGTTGACAGATACAGGTAAAGTAAAACGCTTTGATAATGGAATTTACTTTTTACCCAAAAAGACAATCTTTAAGTCCGGCTCACAGCTTGCACCGGAAAAAGTTCTGGAATGTAAGTATCTGCGAGACAAAGATGAACGCTGTGGCTATGTGAGCGGCCTGATGTTCTTTAACCAGATGGGGCTTACTACGCAGGTCCCTATGATGTATGAGGTTGTGTCGAACAAGGCAACAAATGATTATCGAGAAACATCTCTGGCAAAATCCCGCGTGATCGTGCGAAAGCCGAAAGTACCTGTAACAGAGAAAAATTATAAAGCACTTCAATTTTTGGATATGCTGAAAGATGTAGATGTATATTCGGAGTTGACGGGAAAGCCGTTGCAGGATCGACTGTACCGTTATATGGATGATGCAAACTTGAGCATTTCGGAGATGGAACCGTACTTTGCTTATTATCCTGATAAACTATATAAAAATCTGGTGGAAACGAGGGTGATTTACAATGGCTTACTTGCACAATGATAGGGAACAGTTTAAGGATGCAATATATCTCGCGTATGACCAGACCGGAATTATGGTTCAGGCCATCGAGAAAGACTACTATGTGACGATGCTCCTGAAACTTTTGTCGGAGAAGATTCCGTATATTGTTTTCAAGGGCGGCACATCGCTCAGCAAATGCCACAAGGTCATTAAGCGATTTTCGGAAGATATTGATATAACTATCGACACAACGCTTTCACAGGGACAGAAGAAAAAGGTAAAACAGGCAATCGTGGATTCGGCAGATGAACTGGGTATGGTGATTGAAAATCTGGAGGATACCCGCAGCCGTCGTGACTATAATCGCTATGTGATTGCTTATGATTCGGTGATTCCAATGGAGAGTGCTGCGTTGAAATCAGCAGTGCTGCTGGAAACATCTTATACGGCAGTGTCGTTCCCAACGGTTTTGCTCCCCGTACACAGTTATATCGGAGAGATGATGGAGAAAGAAGCTCCTGATGCAATTTCGGATTTTATGCTGACTCCGTTTGAAATGAAGGTGCAGGGCATTGACCGCACCCTTGCAGACAAGGTTTTTGCTGTGTGTGACTATTATCTGGAAGGAAAAGTGACGAAGCATTCCAGACACTTATATGACATTTATAAGCTTCTTCCACTTGTGCCTCAGAATGAGGACTTCAAAGAATTAGTACATGAAGTTCGAGAAGTCCGTTCGCATTCCAGCATTTGTCCATCGGCGGCGGCAGAGGTGGATATACCAAAGCTGATTGAGAAAATCATAGAAGAAAAAGCATACAAACCAGATTATGATGCACTGACTACGCAGCTCTTGGAAGAGAAAGTATCGTATGATACCGTGATTGGTGCGCTGAAGCAGATTGCAGAAAGTGATTGGTTCAAAGAGTAAACGAATGGGGAGATAAAATGCCTACATCAAGTATCTTTACAAATATTGTGATTAACGATCCAGAAAAAGTAGAGAAATTTATAGATGCACTTGAGGCATCTAGTCATGATCCCGCATGGCAAGCGGCTTCGCCAATAAAACAACCACTGACAGATATTGAAAAGATTCGTGAGCTAATGGCAAAGCGAGGGTACGGTAAATAAGAATTCCGCCTTGGTCTGGAAAACCAAGGCGGAAATTTCTTTATATGGAGTGTTCCGACTGATGTGATTTTTTCTGCTCTTGCTGTTTGGTTTGTGAGGCATCAAGGATGTGATTTACATTTTCGCAGACCGTTTGTAACTCACGATGGTAGTCTCTGAAATACTGGTAGGTTTCATATTGTGCGCTTTTCTGCTGTACCAGAAGTTCTTTTTCAGAACGCAAATCTTTCATGGTCGGAAGTTTCCCGTCTGGTGAATTTTGCTTTAGAAATTGCAACGCTTCTTCATATTTGGCAATCTCATCCGCATGGTTCTGCCGGAAATCCTTTTTATTGGTGGATTTCAAAAAATCAGCGTAGACCGATTTTGTAGAAAGATACTGTCCCAGATAATGAATCTGTTCGTTCACTTTTTTCAGTTTGGCTTCAGTGAGTTTGGCATCGCTGCGGGCTTTTGCCATTTTGGACTGAATCGTATCTGTGGTATCTTGCAATTTTTCCTGAGTATCATACCCATGCTCCTGAATGTAGGCAACAGTTTTAGCCATTTGCTGCAAGTTGCTGATTTTTACTTTCTGGGCATAGGCTCGGCTTTGCTGGGCCTTAATGCAGCTCTGCAAATCAACCACAAGACGCAGGTCGGATTTTATGAACAGAATGGTGATAGGATCGTCCGGCACCCATTGTGCCTGATTCTGTTCAGCGGCGAGTGCATTTTCTTCAAAGAGCTGCAAAAGGTATTCTCGGTCATAGTGGCTTCCCAGTTTCCGGGCAGATATGTACTTCTGCCGATCCGATGTAAGATAGCTGAATCGCCCCCGATGGTCTTTGACTTGTATTCCGTATTCTGCTTTGAGTAGACGCTGAAATTCTTCAAAAGATTTCGCACGTTCCGCAATGTCGTTGATGGCATTGCGGATTTTTTCTTTGTTGGTTTCAAATTTTGTTTTCATGGGTGCGATTCCTTCTGCCATAATCTCCATGTTGGCTATATCAAGATTTAGCTGTCCTCTGCGCTGGGCATGATATTCCTGCTGTGTGATTTTTTCTGCGGCAGGAGAGAGCAGATCGACCTGATACAATCCCTCGCGTTGGCAGATGTCCATAAGAGAACCTTGTAAATGACGGAGATACTCTTTTGTTAGATGGTGCTTATATCCTGCCTTGCGGTCGATGGCACGTTCAGTATAAGGCTGAGGGGCTATATCTTCTTTTCGTAGACTGTTGATAATGATATGGGTATGGATATTACCGGAGTTGTTGCTGCCGTCTGTATGAGTGCAGACAAGTGCCTGATGCCCCGGAAAATTTGCTTCTGCGTATTCCATGCCAATAGCTTGTGCTTGCTCCCCGGTCAAACCATGATCGGCAACATCCATGGGATCGTGGCTGATAATGTAATGGTGGCATTTGATTTCATCGTATCTTTGATTTTTATGGTATTGCTGGTTGAGCAATTCACACTCAAGATCGAATGCTTCAGGATTGCAGTTCAATCCATCAAAATAAAACTCATCCCGGAGCATGGAATTGCCGTTTTCATCAAGGATGGGAACGAGGTGAAATTCATCATGCTGGTATTTCAAGTAATCAATAACAGCACCATAGTCAGCGTTTTTTACTGCGAAGTGTTTTAGGATTGCCATAGATTCCTCCCAAGTGAACAATTTCTCGACGAAGTTCCCGAACCTCTGTGATGCACTTTTTAATTTCGTCTACGATACTGACGGTGATTTTTCCACCGCTGTGCAAATAGCGGGTAATCTGATTCAGATTGTTTCCGATGCCAGCAGCGATTGTAACTAGCTGATGGATTTCTGACGTGTCCGCAACGATGTAATGAGTGCTTGATGGTGCTTCCTTGAGAAAACACTTTCGGATATATGTGCTGGTGGGTAGTCCTGCACTTTCCGCGTAGCCGGATACGATTTCATATTCCATCTCGCTGCAACGGATATGAATATCGTGGGTTCTCTGAATGGACTGCTTGTTTTTTGGTCTTGCCATAGTGCTATCCTCCTGATTTTTTGAGAAAAGATTTACCCCGACAAGCCGTAGGCGGTCGGCTGCGACCACTTTAGTGGAAGCCAAATAGCCAAAATCAGAGATTTTGTGCGTACCGAGGGAATGGGGAAGCGGAATCCCCATCAAGATTGCCGGTAACGAAAAATCACGAAAGTGAATTTTGAGTTACTCCAGGCGAATCTTGCCCTACTTACGGTGAAGCCGTTGTCTTACGCATTTTTCGGGTTCTTCTATCTTTAGAATCGGGCAGAGCGTGTTTCGCAAGGTGTTTTTGAAAAAAGACAAAAAATTTTTTGAAATACCTTGCGAAATGGCCTTTCTCCAATTCTATAAGTGAAAGAGGCTGACACACCACCCCAAAAACAGAAAGGAATGAGTGAATGACCGAAACAACTGCACGAACCTATCACACCACGGAAAGCCTGCGTCAGATGGCACAGACCGATCTCCGTAATGTGAACCGCAAGGAACTGGTAGACATCAACGAAGTGGAAATTAGAAAAGACTTGTCGCAGCGGGAGCGGATGGTCGATTTCATTTCGCAGATCAAGAACCCTTATTGCTATCTCGACAAGGGCATGGTAGTGAAGATCAGCTTTGCGGGAGAGAACCGATTAGAGGACACGCTGAAAAAATGCGCAAGGACACATCGGAAATAAAAAAAGAAGAAAGTAGAAGAAAATTTACACTTTAGCACATTAAAGCGTTGACATGAACCACGAAATATGAGATAATGGCTTTGGGTCAAAACAGAATATGCTGATAAAGCCGATAATTTCTTGGTTTATTGTCTGAACGACAAATAGATTAGGAGGTTATCGGCTTTTATGTTTTTTCAGGGAAATGAAAAATACAACTGTGCCACATATCTTCGATTGTCGCGTTCGGATGGCGACCAGCAGGAGAGCAACAGCATTAAAAATCAAAGAGCGTTGCTGAACGATTACATGGGTAAGCACCCGGAATTGCACAAGTTCGATGAGTATGTGGACGATGGTTACAGCGGCACAAATTTTGAACGCCCGGATTTTAAGCGGATGATGCAGGACATTGAGAAAAGGAACGTCAACTGTATCATCGTCAAGGATTTATCTCGCTTCGGCAGAAACTACATTGAAACGGGCCGTTATCTGGAAAGAATCTTTCCGTTCATGGGTGTGCGCTTTATCGCCATCAACGATCATTATGACAGTGCAGAGGAAAACGATGATAAGGGCCGTATTCTGATTCCGTTCAATAATCTTATCAATGACACCTACTGCCGGGATATTTCACTGCGCGTTCGCAGTCACTTGGATGTGAAACGAAAAGAAGGTCAGTTCATTGGCAGTTTCGCAGGGTATGGGTATCGCAAAGACCCCAAAGACAAAAATCATCTGATTATAGATGAATACGCTGCGGGCATTGTGCAGGAAATATTCAAACAGAAATTGAACGGAATGAGTTCACAGCGCATTGCCAGTCACTTGAACGAACTGGGTGTCCTGCCGCCGAACGAGTATAAGAGAGCCAATGGATTCAACTATACCTGCGGTTTTCAGGCTGGGCTGAATCAGAAGTGGACAGTGGTTTCCGTCAATCGTATTTTGAAAAATGAATCCTATACGGGAACATTGATTCAGGGTAAACGCAGGAAAATCAATTACAAAGTAAAAAAGAGCCATGATGTTGGAAGTGAAAACTGGATTCGGGTGGAAGATGCGCATGATGCCATTATCAGCAAAGGCGAGTTCCAGCAAGTACAACAGTTGTTGGAACTGGACACTCGTACCGCACCATCGCAGACAACAGTTTATCCATTATCAGGTTTTCTGCGCTGTGCAGACTGCGGGCAGAATATGATTCGCCGCACGGTGACGAAAAACGGAAAGAAGTATCAATACTATCACTGCTCTACCTATAAGAATGGCGGCGGCTGCACACCGCACATGATAAACAGTGAGAAGCTGACGGAAAGCGTTCTGGCTGCGATTCGGCATCAAGTGACACTTCTTGTAGAAGCGGAAAAGGTACTCTCCAATGCAGAGTTGGCAAGCAGCGAACAGATTGGCATAAAGATTCTGGACAGCCAGATCACTGCACTGGAAGCTGAATTAGAACGGTACAGTAATTTGAAAATCCGTCTGTATCAGGACTTATGCGATGATGTTGTCAGTCGGGAAGAGTACGGAGAAATGAATACTCGCTTTGCGCAGAAGATAAAAGAGGCACAGGATAAGATTCAGGAAATCCGCGAAAAGAAGCAGGAGGCATTAAAGCACGACACACTGCTTCCTACTTGGTTGGAAGAATTTAAGCAGTACGAACATATCAAAACGCTCGAACGCAGGGTCGTGGTGGAACTGATCGACCACATAGATGTTCATAGTAAAACAGAGATTGAAATTCATTTCTGCTTCGAGGATGAACTGCACAGCATCACAGAAAAATTTATGGAATATCGAGCACATCATGGAAATGAGGTGGCAGAGGAATGAAATGGGTCAGTTATACAAGGACGATTTCCAGCAGGATCGGAGAAGAAAATCCATCCAATACGATTGCGGAGCAGAATGAGCGCATTGCACGGTATCTAAAAAAGCTTGGGTGCAGCGTATCCGAAAAATACAGTGACCGAAAGAGAACAGCAGAAGCCACAGAGGGCTTTGACAAATTGGTACAGGATGGGATGGCGCGGAAATTTGATGCAGTTGTTGTGGATTCTATCTTCCGCTGTGGAAGAACCCTTCCGTTTGCCATTGAAGCACTGCAGAGGACGTTCTATCCGCTTGGTATCCAATTTGCAGTTGTGGAAGATGACTTTTGCAGTGCAGACAAAACTGCCGAAGAAGTTGCAGAGTATTTCAATGGAAAGACCATTGATAAGATTCGTTCGGAATTTATTACCAATCGCCAGAATCACTTTGAAGAAGGTACATTGACTCATCGACAGGCTAAATATGGTTATGCGCTGTCGGAAGATCGCAGAAACCTTGTTCTTAATCCTGAGAGCGCACAGGTTGTAAAGCTGATTTTTCAGATGTATCTGGAAGGTATGAAAATCCCGGAAATCGCAAGAGCATTGGATGCACAGGGCGTTCCATCTCCACAAATCCAGATGGCAAAGAAAAAAAGATCAAGAGCAAAAATCAAGTGGCCGGATTCAACAATTCGCTCGATTTTGAAAAATCCACTCTATATCGGAAAGTGTACGCTGACACTGGCAAAGGCAAAACGAGAATTGGAGGTTCCGGCGATTGTTTCAGAGACGGAATTTCAGAAAGCTCAGAAAAAGTTGGAATCTACGAGGTTGCCTTCGAGAAAAAAGGCCCGAAAAAAACCAAATCTGCTCTTCAAAAAAATCTATGACAAGGAAAGTGGAAAAGGTCTGCTGTGCAGAACATCAGAAGATGAAAGCCGGCAAATCTATTCGTTTGACAAGGGGTATAGATGCTTCTCTGGAAAAGCCCCTTTCATCGAAAGCGAGAAAATCTTTCGAGAGATTCTTTCAGCTTTGGAAAAAGAAAAAATGCAAGCTGCGCATATTGATAGGGTGCTGGACTTGAATCCTGAGAAAGTCAAGCAGTGCATGGATGCTGGACTGTTGCAGTACAGAAAAAGAGCAAATGAGATTGTTACGTACTTGATGGCCAAGGACGATGAACGAACAGCAGTTTATCGGGAATACGAGCGGGGATCAATTTCACTAGAACAGGTAGAGGAGTATGAACATCAGTATCAGGTGGCGGTCCAGAAGCAGGAAGCGGCTTTTAAAAAAGTAATGCTGGCTGTTAATGACATAGAAAAAGCATTTAGCCATGGGAATCCCTGGTTGATGAAGTTCCGAGCGATTTCAATTCCTGAAACGTTGGAGCGCACGCATCTTAAAGAATGGCTTGACCATGTATGGATCGTAGATTTTGAACAGGTAGAAGTGATCCTACAAGAAAGTGAGTGGAAGAGATTCTTCCCGGAAGAATGGCTGAACAACGGAGAGGAAGATTGTAATGGCAAGAAAGAGTAGAAAGAATATGATGCCGCAGGCTGCTGTGCAGGAGGCCGTACAGCAAAACGAAAAAGAACTTCTGCGCACGGCAGCGTATGCGCGGCTGTCGGTTGAGAACGGCGGGCATGAAACAGAAGATTCCCTGCACACACAGATTTTGCAAATTCATAATTATATCAGGGAAAACCCGGAACTGACGCTGACCGATACCTATGCAGACAACGGTTTTACAGGAACACGTTTTGACCGACCAGAATTTGAGCGTATGATGCAGGATGTACGGACAGGCAAAATTCAGTGCATCGTAGTGAAGGACTTATCTCGATTTGGTCGTGACTATATCGAAACGGGAAGCTATCTGGAAACTATTTTCCCGATGCTCCATGTTCGTTTTATCGCCATCAACGATGATTTTGACAACATCCGGCAGTCGGATGTGGATAGCCTTGCGGTTCCCATCAAGAACATGGTAAACAGCTTGTACGCGAAGGACATTTCAAAGAAAATCAGCCTTAGTTACCAGATGCGCCGCGAGAAGGGAATCCCTACATCGTGGTGTACACCGTATGGCTATCAGTTGAACCAACAGGGAAATAAGCTTGAAGCGACTGAGGATGCGAAGTGGGTCAAACTGATCTATCAATGGTATCTTGCAGGAGTGAGTACAAACGAAATTGCCCGCAGGTTGGAATTTTTAGAAGTAGCAAGGCCGAACGAACGGCTGAATCGCAAATTACATGAGGGAGATGACCCTACCTATAATAAATGGCACCCCAGTACGGTTCTTCGTATTTTAAACAGCAGTGCCTATATTGGAGAACTGGTATCTGGGAAAACGCAAACTGCATCATACAAAGGGATTGGCTTCCATCCAGTGGAAAAGAAAGAATGGCATATTGTTGAAAACGCTCATGAAGCAATCATTCTGAAATCGGATTTTGAAAAAGTGCAGGCACGGCGGGAGCAGAATAAGGAAAAACGGGAAAGGGCGATGGCTCGTTCCAAAGCAACCAGAGAGAAGTGTTATAACCATCTATCGGGAATGGTTTACTGTGGCTGCTGCAGACGCAACATGACGTTTGAACGGCGTGTGCATGGTACGGTGAAGGAAACGCACTATGGAGTGTTCATTTGCAAAAGAAAGAAGAACACGACTCCCTGTGCCTATCATGCGGTGCCGGAGAAAATGCTGATGATGGTGGCGATGGATCAGATTCATCATCTGGTGTCTACCATGTGTGAAGAAGAAAAGCTGGTAAAAGACATGATGCGCGGCAGCAATCTGGATTCAGCCCGTTCCATCAAGATGAAAGAAAACTCTATCCTGTTTCGGATTCAGGAAGCTGAAGAACGGCGGTTGCGCTTATATGAGGACTATAAAGCTGAAATTCTGGACGAAGATGAATACAGTCAGCTAAAGGAACACTACATAGCAGAAAAGCAGCGGTTGGAACATGAACTGCAAAAGCAGCGTCAACGTGCATTGGAACTGGAAAAAAGAATCAAAATCTGCGATGCGCAGATGGAGCGGATGCGCGGGATTCTGAATCAAAATGAATTTGATGAAGAACTGGTGCATGAACTTATCAAGAGAATCTATGTAGGAATGGACAATTCTGTGGAGGTCGAATTTAAGTGTAGCGACCCCTATCAGGAAGTGCTTGCAATCATGTCGGAGGTTCAGAATGAATGATAAAATTGCAATCTATCTCCGCTTATCATTGGCAGACGGAGATTTGAAAAAGGGCAGCAAGGATGAAAGTAACAGCATTGAGAACCAACGGATGCTGCTCCACGATTACATTGGGAAGCAGGAAGATTTGTTTGGCGAGATTGTAGAATATGTAGATGATGGCTATACTGGAACAAATTTTAATCGTCCGGCTTTTCAGAAAATGATCGTGGATTTGAAGCAGGGCGATATAAAAGTCATCATGGTAAAGGATTTATCCCGCCTTGGTCGTGACTATATCGGTGTTGGCGATTACATTGAACAGATTTTTCCGTTGATGGGAGTTCGGTTTATTGCTGTGAATAATTCCTTTGACAGCATGAAACTGAACAACGGAACACCGGGAATCGAAGTGGCGGTCAGCAATCTGGTGAATAATATGTATAGCCGGGATATTGCGAAAAAGATTCGGGCTGCTCTGGAAACGAACTGGAAGAACGGGAAAGCCACCTGCACGAATGTCCCTTTTGGATATGTGTGGAACAAGAAAGGTGGGCAGCGGTGGGAGATTGACCCGGAGGCAGCACCCTGCGTGAAAAAAGTATTTGAATTAGCATTGTCCGGCCGCAATACAACGCAGATCGCCTACGGCATGAACGAATTAAATCTTCCTACGCCGGGATTGTATGCGAAACGAAAGAATCTGCTGATGGGCAGCAATCCTATTATTGCCCCGGACAGTGAAATGTTATGGAACGCGGCAATCGTGTGGAGAATCCTTAGACGGTATGAATACACTGGTGCGTTGGTTATGGGGAGAAGAAAGAAAATTGATGTGAATACTACCTCTGTTCGGACGCTCCCGGAGGATAAGTGGATCATCGCAGAAAACGCTCATGCGGCCATCGTGACAAGAGATGAATACTACCAGGCACAGAAAGCAATCCGTAACGTAACTCCAATTCAATATAAGGTGGGTGATGATTTTGCGTTAAAAGGAAAAATCTGCTGCGGAAACTGTAATCGGCAGCTTCGCCACGAAAGGCAATATGGGGAAATGGTTTTCTATTGCGGCTATAAACGGTCAGCCGGAAAGTTCTCTAAATGCTACGGCGGCTATTACAGAGAATATTCGGTGAATGCAAAAGTGGCTCGTGCGATAAAAACAGTATTCTATGCGCTGGATGTGGTAAATCAGGGAATGCAGGAAAAGCAGTCTATCACGGTGCGCTGCATGGACATTGAGGACTTGGAAAAGCAAGCGGAAGCCATTCGGGTAGAGCAAATCAAACTATATGAATCGTATGCGGACGGTGTGCTGCTGCGAGATGCGTACATAGAAAAGAAAAAGGCTCTTTCGGAAAAACTGACTGCATTGCAGGATAGCATACGGACAGAAAAGGAAGAACAGGAGTGTGCCGATGAACTGGATGAAGAAATCCGCGCTCTGACAAAACAGGCCAGTGAGAAAACATACATCGGCGGGCTGACAAAAGAGTGTGTGGATGCTTTTGTCAGCATGGTTTATCTGTATGACGACCAAACGATGAAAATAGAGTTCAACTGTGAGGATGTGATTCGGAGAGCGTTGGAAAAGTATGGCGCATAATTGGATGGAAGAAGTGGCATAAGAAAAAGAATACCCGTCTGGGTGAGAGGATTCAGAAAATCTTCTCGACCAGGCGGGTATTTCATTCCGCAGGAATGTGTCTATTAGAGGCTGAGGGTTTCTACCCATGCGGACAAGTCGGCTTTGCTGGAATAGGAATTGAACACCTTGCCATGCAGCAGTTTTGCACCGGGGCAGCTAGGAGCAAGCTTTTCATTGGTCTTGCCCATGTCGCTGCCGCCAGATGTGGCAAAGGGGATGATTGTTTTACCCTTCAAATCATAGCTTTCCAGAAATGTATTGATGATCGTAGGAGCAATATACCACCAGATAGGGAATCCGACAAAGATGGTGTCGTATTCGTCCATGTTATCACGCTTGGCAGCGATGGCAGGGCGAGAGGTAGGATCGCTCATTTCGATGGTGCTGCGGGATTTCTTGTCCATCCAGTTCAGATCGGCCTTGGTGTACGGAACTTCCGGCTGAATCTCAAAAATGTCTGCACCGATAGCATCGGCAAGATTTTCAGCAACCTTTGCGGTAACGCCGCTGGCGGAGAAGTAAGCAACAAGTCGTTTGCTCATGACAAATGCACTTCCTTTGATTGATTTTCATGGTTTAAGTATAGCACGTTGAATAGGGAGCATCAAGTAAGGCTGAGTGGACGAATGTGCTAATATTGCAAATGAAATAAGCACAAAAGAAAATTTGTGTTGACTTTCGTGCTTATTTAGAATACAATATAAGCACGAAGGTGAGGTGACGCTTATGATGAACATGAACAATTTGGCTCAAACACATGAGATTTTAACACCACAGCTTGCAACAAAAGTAGGTTTAACGAAATTTGAGTTTTATAAATATGTAAAGGCCAATGAATACGAGCAAGTCGGACATGGCGTATACGCAGCAAAAGATACTTGGATTGACGAATTAGAAATGCTGCACCGCCGCTGCCCGATGGGAGTGTTTTCTCATGATGAAGCGTTCTATTATTATGGGCTGACAGATCGGGAACCGCTTGTTCATACACTCACGATTTATAGTGGATATAATGTTCACCGCTTGAAAGAGGATGGCTATAAGGTTTATACAGTAAAAAAGGAACTTGTTGACGTTGGCAAGCAAATCGTAAAAAGCAATCAGGGAAATGAAATTCCTATGTACGATTTGGAACGGACAATTTGCGACTTGGTGCGGAGTAGAAGTTCTATAGAAGTACAGGATTTCAATGCAGTATTAAAAGCGTATGTCGGGAGAAAAGATAAGGACCTTAATAAACTGATGAAGTATGCAAAGCTATTTCGAGTGGATAAGATCATCCGAAATTATATGGAGGTACTACTGTAAATGGGATTTACACCTGAACAGATAAAAGGGCGTATCAAGAGCGTTGCAAAACAGAACAATGCGGACGCAAGGACACTCATGCGAATCTATATGATGGAGCGTTTTCTGGAAAGACTGGCACAATCAGAATATCGGGATAACTTCATTATCAAAGGCGGAATACTGGTTACGGCAATGATTGGTGTTGCGCACCGTTCCACGATGGACATAGACACCAGCATGAAGAATCTAAATCTATCTGCGGAGGATGCCTTGCGAGTTGTCAATCAGGTCAAAGATATTGACCTTGACGATGGTGTTTCTTTTGATGTTAAAGACGTTTCCAATATCATGGATGAAATGGAGTATCCGGGAATCCGCGTTACCATGAATGCCAATGTGGGAAGATTGATTACGCCCTTGAAAATTGATATTTCCACGGGCGACGTGATTACCCCACGGGCAATCGAGTTCAATTATGATCTCTTGCTGGAAGATCGTTCTATCAGTCTATGGTCGTATAATTTGGAAACTATATTAGCCGAGAAGTTGCAGACAGTTTTGGCGAGGGGCATCTTAAACACCCGAATGAGAGATTTTTACGATATACGGATGCTGCTTGATACATACGAAGATAAAGTCAATAAGGTTGTTTTGAAGGATGCTTTTGCGGCAACTTGTAACAAGAGAGGAACAGATCATCTGCAGGAGCAGGCCGAGGAGATTATCAAAATTATTGAAGCAGATGAACAGCTTCAAGTGCTGTGGAGAGCATATCAGAAGAAATACTCGTATGCAGCAGAAATTGATTATGCCAGTGTGATAAACGGCGTAAGAAAATTGATGAATTGGATTCGATAAGTAACTATTGAAAATAGAATAGCGAGTAAAGCCCTACAAGGCTCAGAGCGGTTCAAAACCGACTGAAAGCCTTGTAGGGCTTATTTTTTTGCGATTTTTCTAAAAATTTTTCGCCCCTATCTTGACATCAGGGGGACTTGCTGCAGTTAGCTCCTCCGCATTTGCGGCACTTTATAGTGCATTTGGAAAATACGATGTGGTGCACATCCATGCCGAAGGGCCGGCGTTCTTTGCATGGCTGCCGAAGATGTTTGGGAAAAGAGTTGTAGTTACCGTCCATGGCATTGACTGGCAGCGCGAGAAATGGCAATCAGGACTTGGTTCTAAGTTTATCCACCAAGGTGAAAAAAATGCTGCGAAGTATGCGGACGAGGTCATTGTTCTGAGCAAAGGAGTGCAGGACTATTTTAAGGAAACTTATGGAAGAGAGACGCACTTTATCCCTAATGGTGTAAATCGGCCAGAGGTTCGGAAAGCGAAGCTGATCAGAGATAATTTTGGACTGGAAAAGGATTCCTACATATTGTTCCTCGGTCGTCTGGTGCCGGAGAAAGGCATTCGATATCTGGTTGAGGCCTTCAAGAATGTCAAGACAGATAAAAAACTGGTCATTGCAGGCGGCTCCAGTGATACGGATTCCTTTATGGAGAAATTGAAAGAACTGGCGAAGGGTGACGATCGGATTCTCTTTACCGGGTTTATGCAGGGAGCAATGCTGGATGAACTGTACAGCAATGCTTACATTTACACGCTGCCGTCTGATCTGGAAGGAATGCCATTAAGTCTGCTGGAAGCAATGAGCTATGGAAACTGCTGTTTGGTATCCGACATTCCAGAGTGCGCAGAGGTTGTGGAAGATAAGGCATTGATTTTCAAAAAGTCGGATGTAGAGGACTTGCAAGAAAAATTGCAAGATGCCTGTGACCATCCTGAACTGGTTATGAAAATGAAGAACCAGGCAGCTGACTTTATCTGCGAGAAATATAATTGGGATGAAGTTGTAAAGGAAACGATGAAACTGTACAGGAGAAAATAATAGATGAGAGTATTGATAATAAATAAATTTCTATATCCAAACGGTGGATCAGAAACCTACATATTTAAGCTGGGTGAGGCGCTAGAGCAGCACGGACATGAGGTTCAGTACTTCGGTATGGAGCATGAAGGCCGCTGCGTGGGCAACCGGGTCAATGCTTATACATCTGGTATGGACTTCCACGGTGGCAGCAAACTGAGCAAGCTGACCTACCCGATCAAAACTATCTACAGCAAGGAAGCAAGAGTGCAGCTGCGGAAAGTTCTGGACGACTTCAAGCCGGATGTCTGTCACCTGAACAATTTCAACTACCAGCTGACACCTTCCATCATTCTGGAAATCGTGAAGTGGCGCAAGGAGACCGGAAGGGATTGTAAGATCATCTTCACGGCACATGACTACCAGCTGGTCTGCCCGAACCACATGCTGAACAATCCGAACACCCACCAGAACTGTGAGAAGTGCCTCGGCGGCCATTTTGTGAACTGCATGAAAGGCAAGTGCATTCACGGTTCCACGGCGAAGTCGGCCATCGGTATGATGGAGGCTGAGTTCTGGAAGTGGAAGGGCACCTACAAGTATATTGACACCATGATCTGCTGCTCTGAGTTCATGAAGAGCAAGATGGACAGCAACCCGCTGTTTGCGACGAAGACTGTGGCAATGCACAACTTCATCGATAAGGTGGAGTGGAAAGAGACTCCGAAGAAGGATTACGTCCTCTACTTCGGCCGCTTCTCGGAGGAGAAGGGTATCGGCACGCTCATCAAGGTATGTAAAGAACTGCCGGATGTGCAGTTCATCTTCGCCGGTACTGGCCCGCTGGAAGAGACAGTAAATGGTATTAAGAACATCAAGAATGTTGGTTTCCAGAAAGGCGAAGCACTGGAAAAGCTCATCCGTGAGGCACGGTTCTCCATCTATCCGTCTGAGTGGTATGAGAACTGCCCGTTCTCCGTGATGGAATCCCAGATGTACGGCACGCCGGTGCTGGGTGCAAACATCGGCGGCATCCCGGAACTGATTCAGGTTGGCAAGACCGGCGAGTTGTTTGAAAGCGGTAATGCCGAAGATCTGAAGAAGAAGATCGAGAAGCTCTGGGGTGATAAGAAGCTGTGTGCGGAGTACAGTGCGAACTGTAAGGACATCAGCTTCGATACCATTGATGAGTATTACGAGAAAATTATGAAGGTGTATCAGTAAAACTGGTACGTGAGGAGAGAATTTGTGGCTACAAAAGCGGATCGATATGAGGGAATTGACGGTTTGAAGGCATATGCCATCATTGGCATTGCACTGATGCACGTCCTCGCAAATGGAGAATATGGGATAGGAGGATTTGTGTTTGAACGGCTAATACCATCATTCACAAACCTCGTTTTCCTTTTTATGATGGTCAGCGGCTTTGGAATGTGCTGCGGCTATTACCAGAAAATTATTGACCAGAAGATTAGCGTAGAAGATTTCTACAAGAAACGGTACATCAAAATATGGCCGTACTTTGCACTGCTTTGTGCGTTAGACTTTGTGATTTCGCCGAGCAAGGAATCCATGTTTGAGGTTTTTGCAAACCTAACTTTGTGTCAGGGACTTCTGCCGAATGTGAAGATTTCGGTCATTGGTGTGAGCTGGACACTGGCAGTTATCTTTGTGTTCTACATGCTGTTCCCGTTCTTCTGCTTCCTGATTAGAAATAAGAAAAGAGCGTGGAGTGTGGCGGTTGTAGCACTGTTGTTTAACTGGTTATGCACTAATTACTTCAAAGCAGGGAGGACTAATATCGTCTACGATGCAATTTATTTTATCGCAGGCGGTCTGATCTTCCTCTATCGGAAAGAGCTGGCCGAGTTTGCATCGAAGTACAAGATTGTTGCCGCGGCAATTCTGCTGATTGCCACAGTTGCTTATTTTGCTTTAGGTGACAATACGCTCACGATGCTGTTCTTCTGTGTAGCAGCACTGATCTATACCCTCGGTTGTAGAACGGGGGGGGTACTGGTCAATCCGGTTGCCAAGTTCCTCGGTGGTATCAGCTTCGAGATTTATCTGTGCCACATGGTAATTTATCGTGTGCTTGAGAAGCTACACCTTGTTCATCTATTTGAAAATGGTCTGCTGGCATATATCTTCACAGCTGTTGCAGTCATCTGTGGTTCGGTTGTGTTCTCGGTATGTGCCAAGTGGTTCTTAAATAAAGTCGAAACATTCTTAAAAGAGAGAGTTAGGAGAGTTAATCATGTCTGAAGAAAAGAAGTTAAATGGTACGGTCATCGTCACTTACCGCTGCAACGCTCGTTGCTCCATGTGCAACCGTTATAAAGCACCTTCCAAGCCGGAAGAGGAAATCAGCATTGAGACCATCAAGAAGCTGCCGAAGATGTATTTTACCAACATTACTGGCGGTGAACCGTTCATCCGTACCGACCTGAAAGATATCGTGCGCGAACTGTACAAGAAGTCTGACCGTATCGTTATTTCCACAAACGGTTTCTTCACAGACCGTATCGTTGACCTGTGCAAAGAGTTCCCGCAGATCGGTATTCGTATCTCTATCGAGGGTCTGGAGCAGACCAACAACGAGATTCGCGGCCTGCAGAACGGCTACCAGCGTGGTTACGGCACACTGAAAAAGCTGCGTGAGATGGGTATGAAGGATGTCGGCTTCGGTATGACTGTTCAGGACAAGAACGCTCCTGACCTGGTTCCTCTGTATAAGATTTCCAACGAGATGGGCATGGAGTTTGCAACCGCTTCTCTGCACAACAGCTTCTACTTCGTTGAGGCGAAGAACATCATCCACGATCGTCCGATGGTTGCAAAGAACTTTGAAAATCTGGTCAACGAACTGCTCCGCAGCAACAGCCCGAAGAAGTGGTTCCGTGCCTACTTTAACCACGGTCTGATCAACTACATCTACGGCCAGAAGCGTCTGCTGCCTTGCGACATGAGTTTTGATACCTTCTTCATCGACCCGTATGGCGATGTTATGCCTTGCAATGGCACCAAGGACAAAGAGGTCATGGGCAACCTGAACAACCAGACTTGGGATGAGCTGTGGAACAGCCCGGAGGCCGAGAAGGTTCGTGCAAAGGTTCGCTGCTGCGACCGTGACTGCTGGATGATCGGTTCTGTCAGCCCGGCTATGCACAAGTATATCTGGAAACCTGCTACTTGGGTTCTGGTACATAAGTTCAAGGCACTGTTCACCAAACATCCGTACAGCATGTATGAGCTGAAGATCTGCCGTGACTACCGTGATGGCAAAGTTACCAAAGAGGATCTGGATAAGTGCAGCACCTGCGATATGAACTGCGTAATCAACAATGGTCTGAGTGAAGCAAGTAAAGAGCAGCTGAAGCATAAGACCGGCGAGGAAATCGTGGATGCTGATATCGCACAGCAGATGGAGACGAAGTAATGGGTGGCCGATTGGATAGGACGACTACAAATTGCTGTAAAGGAATTGCGGCAATGATTATTATGTTGCACCACATATCTTTTCGGGTATCAAATTTACCTGTGTATGTGAAACCGATTTGGTACATTGCATTTCCGATAGTGGGATTCTTCTTTTTTATGTCAGGCTATGGCTTGACCTGTGGGTTACTGCAAAAGAAGAATTATCTTCAAGGGTTTCTGTCCAAAAGGCTTTTGAACATTATTGCTCCCTATTTTATAGTCGCAATCACCTGGATAGGGCTAGAAATTATCTGGGGGGGGGGCAGACACCTGTAAGAGCAATCGCTGAAGCATTTACAATTCGATACATCCAACCACTTTGGTTTATATGGGTGATAATAGCCGCATATATAATGTTTTATGCAGTGTTTCGGCACACAGAAATCAATGTGGGAGCGTATGGGTTTACGAGTATAACAATTGCTTATATTTTGATCAGTGCTTTTGTTAATCCACGTGATGAAATGTATGCGTCCATTATTGGCATGCCTCTTGGAATTCTGTGGGCGGTATATGAGAGAAAAATAGATTCTTATTTTGAAATCTGTTATTTGAGGAAAGAAATTGTTGCGATTGCAGCTTTTGTAATTTTGTTTATCGGAAGACTTGTTTTAAGTGTGGCGGGTCTTGATAATCAATTGCTTCAGTCAGTTCTTCGGAATATTATCACGATTGCATTTATTGTTCCTTTGGTTGGGTTGTTGAAAAATGTGAGGATACAGAAAAGATTCCTGATTTGGTTGGGAACAATATCTTATGAAATTTATATTATTCATCCGTTTATTCTTTATTTCTTTGAAAAGGAGACAACGGAAGGAAAACAAGTAGGTAACTTGGAAATTGTATTGTGGACAATTGGGTTGACTCTATTTTTGTCAAGTGTGTTGAAGGTTGTCCAAGATATTTTAGTTAGAAAAGTGAGATCATAAAATGACAGTAACAGTTTTAACCCCTACCTTTAATCGGGGGGGGCGATTACAAAGCCTCTGGAATTCACTGCAAAAGCAAACTGTAAAAGATTTTGAGTGGCTTGTAGTTGATGACGGAAGTACTGATGGTACGAAAGATTTAATTACTCAGTTACAAGAAAAAAGTGATTTTCCAATACGATATATCTATAAGAGTAATGGTGGAAAACACACTGCTTTAAATGTAGGAATACAGACCATTTGCAGCGAACTTATCTTTATAGTTGATTCGGATGACTGTGTGACAGATGATGCGGTTGAGTCAATACTGAAGATTCACAAGAAATACAGGTCACAGAATAATATCTGTGGATACGCGTTTCTTAGAGCATTCCCCGATGGTAAAGTCAATGGCAAGAAGTTTGATGTGGATGAAAAAATAGGTTCCTATATTGACGTGCGTGTGAACGGTGATGACACTGGCGCAGATAAAGCAGAGGTGTTCAAAACACATTGTTTAAAGGAATTCCCTTTTCCCGAATATCCGAATGAGAAATTCCTTGGGGAAGATCTTGTTTGGGTTAGAATGGCTAGAAAATATGAGATGGTACATATTAATAAAGCCATTTACATCGGAAATTATCTTGAAGATGGATTAACCAATAATCGGCGTAAGCATAATATTGCATCGCCGATAGGATGTATGCATCGAGCAGAGGAATTCATGGAGCCCGACTTAAAGACAAGATATAGAATCAAGGGTGGACTACAGTATATTGTATATGGGAGATTTGCGGGAGTCAAAGTTGTCGATTTGATTCGCAAATCAAGACATAAAGTTCTTGCAACAGTGTGCACACCGGGTGGATTGTTCTTGCATTCACGATGGAGTAAAGCACAGTAATTCGATTGATTAAGTGCCTAAATGTCTTCTGTCAGTAGATGATAGGAGATATTTAATGAAAGTACTTGTTATTAATCCGATTATGTATACATCGGAAACAAAAAATATAAAAAGAGCTGCATCAATAAAAGACACAATGATGTATGATTTTTGCTTGGCTTTCCATGAAATGGGTCATTCTGTAACGCTGGTTGGAGGAGAGCCGTTCAAGCCGACAAAAAGTGAAACATATCCATTTGAGGTACTGTGGTGGGAGTGCAAGTGTCAAAATGTCTGCATGCCGCACTGCTTACCGTTTATGCCAGAGACGTATCGGTATGTAAAACAACATCGTACAGAGTACGATTTGATTATTACAAGCGAAGTATTCTCACTGAATTCGTTGATGGCATATCGAGCTGCACCGGACAAGACGATTATTTGGCACGAACTTGCAAAGCATAATGCCATTATGAAGAAAATTCCCTCAAAGATTTGGTACGGAGTTATAGCAAGGATCTTCATGCGAAACGCAAAGGTTGTTGCACGCTCAGTAGAGGCAAGGAATTTTGTGAAGAAATACTGCGTGAACACGGATGTAAATGTAATCGATCATGGTGTCAACCTCGATAAGTTTAAAGCATCTACTGAGAAAGATAATGGCTTCGTAGTGTGTTCGCAGCTGATTGAGCGAAAGAAAATCGATGGAATCCTTGAAAAGTTTGCCAAGTATCTGGATCAGTACAATTCTACATGCCGGTTATACATTATAGGCGAAGGGGAGTTGAAAGAAAAACTTCAGAGGATGGCACAGACTTTGGGAATTGCTCCGAATGTAATTTTTACAGGAAAGATGACACACGATGAACTGCTCCCGATTCTGTCTAAGTCAAAGGCGTTGCTCGTTAATACGGTGAAAGACAACAATATGATTTCCATTGTAGAAGCGATTGCGGTTGGAACGCCTATTGTCACAACAGATGTTCCACTGAATTCTACCTATATCAAAGAATATCAACTTGGCGTTGCGAAGAAACAGTGGGATGAATCCGATTTGAATGATGTGGTTTCTAACAGTGAAATGTATATTGAAAACTGCATGAAATACAGATACAAACTTTCTACAAAACAAAGGGTAGAACAATTTTTAGAGATAGAAAGGGAAAGGCTTGACGATGGAAAAAAGTAAAAAACAATATTTTAATGAAATAAATATAATGCGTGGAATGGCTGTGCTTTGTGTCGTCATTGGACATTCTTTTAATCCGACAGAAACGCCTACTATTTTGGGTTTTATAAAAAGTTTTGTTTATTGTTTCCATATGCCAGCTTTCTTTTTTATTAGCGGATTTCTTGAAGGAGAAAAAAGGAGAAGCTCTAGCGAAAAGAAACAGGCGATTATAAAGAAAGCCAAACGACTAATGATACCGTACTTCTTTTTGACATTAGTTACAGCCTTACTCAAAGTTGTATTTGGAGCATTTGCAAGAAATCCACTTAATTATTCAACGTTGGTTGTAGATGTCCTAATTGGAAGAAATAATCCGAACGGTAGACTTTGGTTTTTGTATGCGCTTTTTGTTATTGCTGCTTTTGGCATTTTAGTTGATGCAGTAGACAGGACAACCTTGATGGTTGTTATGTTTGCGTTGAATATATTAAATACTTTTGTTTTTCAGCAGTCTGGATATATTGTGGCTTTTTTTTGGGGCTATGCATGGATTTATTTTATGGGCGGCGTTGTGAGAAAAAGCCTATACGACAGATTAAGGCATTCGAAAGCTTTAATGTCGGCACAGGGAATAGTACTCATAGCTACTGCATCAGTAGGCTATATTATACTTACGTTCTATAGAATTTACAAAGTTCAATCATGGGCATTGTCAACCATGATAACGATTATTGGTGTGCTTCTACTATTTATTATAGCTATTCAGATTGCCCATAATCATTATGGCGAAAAATTATGGATGCTGTTGGGCGATTATGGAATGGATATTTACATGATTGGCTATTATGTACAACAAGCAATCTATGTGGTGTTCGGAAAAGTTTTAGGTGTGACTTATCCTGTTTACGGATGGCTGATGTTGATTTTTGGCTTGATAGCTCCCGTTGTTATATCGAAATATGTTGTAAGAAAAAATAAGGCACTATCAATGCTGGTTCTGGGGAGGTAAAGCGATGAACTATCTTATTTCTGCGTATAGTGTGAATCCATACCATGGATCGGAAGATGGTGTGGGGTGGAATTGGGTTTTACAATACGAAAAAAATTATAAAGCAGGGGATCGAATCATTCTTCTTACAAAAAAATATAATGAAGAAGATACTCGAAAGGGACTTGAAGAATTTGGAATTAAACACATTGAACTAGCTATCACTGATGTTCCGCTTATTCTAAATTGGTTTAGAGAAAAGTATTCGATGTTCCATCATATGTACTATATATTGTGGCAGCATTATGCTTGGAAATGGGTAAAACTGTCAGGTGTTAACTTCGATGTGATTCATCATGTGACGATGGGAGATTATAGAATACCCGGTGAAATGTCCAAAGCAAAGAATGCAAGAACAATATTTGGCCCAGTAGGAGGAGCACAAATCACACCGGATAGCTTGAAAATATATGAAAAGAATATAATTACGGCTAAAATCCGTGAACTAGTTAACGCTTCTTGTAGTGTAAATCCCTTTTATATAAAGAAAATAAGAGCATATACAGATGTTATAGCGAGCAATGATGAGACATATCAACAAATTACGCGGATTAGAGGAAAAAAACACACGCAACAGATGGTAGAGCTTGGTATAGCGGAAGAATATAAAAATCGGAAAATAATTACGAAGCCTGACGGAAAATTAAAAATTCTGTTTTCTGGCCGATTGATTGAAAAGAAAGGCGTTGTTTTTTTGATTGAGGTAATGAATATGTTGAAAGATAAAGTGGATTTTGAATTAAATCTGTGTGGGGGGGGTACCTTGCCGATACGGTTTCAAAACTTATTGATGAATATGGATTAAATGATTATGTAAATATGCTTGGAGAAATTCGGCATAATCAAATGATGTCATATTATTACAATGCGGATGTGTTTGTAATGCCATCTCTTCGTGAAACTGGCGGGACAGTTTTAATCGAAGCTATGGCATATGGATTGCCTATAGTAGCATTTGATACAAGTTTTTGCACTCAGCTTAAAAGACATAATTGCGGTATCTTTGTAGAAACGAACCAGGATATAGGTAAGGTAAAGGCTGATTTTTGCGGTGCTTTAGTGGAATTATCTGGGAACAGGCAATTGTGCTGCGAGCTGGGAACAAATGGATATAGATATGTAAATGATGAATTAACGTGGGAGAAAAAGTATAATTCAATTTTTGAAACCACCTAAATTCTAAAGATTTACTACCCTTTATGATAATGCTAACTACGAATAAGGTGATTCTCGTTACATATGCTTCCGTGTTTTTAGGAATGGAGGCAATAATGAATTATCTTATTTCTGCATATAGCGTGAATCCTTATAAGGGATCAGAGGATAGTATTGGCTGGAATTGGGTTTTACAGTACGAGAAAAACTATAAAGAAGGAGATAGAATAATCCTTCTTACTAAGAAATTCAATGAGAAGGACACGAGAAGAGGTCTTAAAGAATTTAATATACAACATGTCGAATTAGTTATTGTTGATGTCCCTAATGCACTTAACTGGTTCAGAGAAAAGCATTCCGCTTTTCATCATATGTATTATATTTTATGGCAGCATTGGGCATGGCTTTGGGTTAAACATTCAGGAATCCGTTTTGATGTAATCCATCATGTTACTATGAATGATTACAGGATTCCAAGTGAGATGTATAAGGCTAAAGGTGCAAAGGTGATTTGGGGACCAATGGGTGGTGCACAGGTCACACCTAAGCCATTGAAGGTCTATGAAAAAAATCAATTTGCTGCTGCATTTAGAGAATTTGTTAATAAAAGCTGTTCATGGAATCCCTTTTATAAGAAAGCACTGCGCTCATATTATAAGATATATTGCATAAATAATGAAACTCAAAAGCAAATTTCTCGCATCGTAGGAAAAGATGTGCCATTAATGCCGGAGTTGGCATTAAGAGATGAATACAAAAATCTTCCTATTCAGAAAAGAAACAACGATATTCTCAAAATTGTTTTTGTAGGAAGATTGATTGGGAAAAAAGGAATAGCTTTTCTTGTTGATGCTCTTTCTCTGATGCCTACCGATATGGATTGGGAACTCTTGATTTTTGGTGATGGTGATGATCGTGCATTAATCGAAAAACAAATAGCAGATAGTGGTATTGGAAAAAATGTAAAACTAATGGGTAATCGCCCATTGGATCAAATTGCTGAAGCATATCAGCAGGCAGATGTTTTTGTTTTGCCGAGTCTTAGAGAAACAAGTGGAAATGTGCTGCTTGAGGCAATGGCATATGCAGTGCCAATTGTTGCATTTGATACAAGTTTCTGTAGATTGCTAAAGGAAGTTGACTGCGGTGTATTTGTAAATACGGAACAGGCACTTGAAGGCATCAAGGAAGACTATTGCAAAGCAATTGTAACACTGGGACAGAATAAAGATTTAGCAAGACAGATGGGGCTGAATGGATATGAATATGTAAATAAATATTTAACGTGGGAATCTAAATACGAAGCTGTTTTGAAAGATATTATATAATTATTTTGGTGTTGTATACTTATTTGGATTGTGGAGGTGGACTCGGAGTGAACATTAAAGATAAACTTGTTTATCTGTCGGATACAAATTCATTTTTTAAGAAAATGAAACTCTATTATTGGCGGTGCAAAGATTATCCGGATCAGCATAACGTTGAAAAAATGATAAAAAAGAGAAAACGGGGATATATTGATAAAAAGTTTGCCACGATAAAACAAATGGAAAACATCCATAATGGCGAGCGGTGCTTTATTGTTGCTACAGGTCCTAGCCTAACGATGGAGGATCTGCAACTTATAAAAAATGAAATCTCATTTGGCATGAATTCAATTACCAGGATATTTGATAAAACAGATTGGAGACCTACATATTACGGCATACAAGATAGGCAGGTCTATGAAAAGATGGAGGACTCAATCTTAGATTACTATCGGACGTCCGATAATGTCTTCGTTGCGGATCAGCTTGGAAGATATTTTCAGTTGCCGGCAAATTTTATACAGTTCCCTTACAACGGAAATTATCATATTTATAGAGGCGCATATGAAGATTATTCCGTAGATTTTAGTCCAAATGCCTATGAAGTTGTGTATGACGGATATTCTATTACATATTCGTTGATTGAAATTGCTATTTATATGGGATTTAAGGAAATCTACCTTTTGGGAGCAGACTGTAATTATCCAAAGGGAGAGAAAAATCACTTTGTGGAAAGCGGATTTGTTGATAAAAATGCTGCATCTAATCCAATCAGAATGCGTGTCGGATATCAGGCTGCAAAAGAATATGCGGATGCGCACGGAATCAAAATCGTAAACTGTACCCGTGGTGGCATGCTAGAAACATTTAAAAGAATGAAATTGGAAGATGTTTTAAAGGAGAGATTAAAATGAAAACAGTAGCAATTGTTCCTATGAAACTTAATAACCGTCGTTTGCCGCAGAAAAATACCAAGAGCTTTACCAACGGAAAGCCGCTTTGCCATTATATCTTGTCTACTCTTTTGACGGTTGAGGGTGTAGATGAGGTTTATGTTTACTGCAGTAATCCGGATATTCAGGAATTTATCCCGGAAGGAGTAAAATACCTTCAGCGTTCGACCAGTCTGGATCAGGATACTACAAAGATGAATGAAGTGCTGCACTGCTTTGCAAATGAAGTACCAGCAGATATTTATGTGATGACACATACGACAGCTCCGTTCATTAAGAAGGAGTCCATCGAAAAGGGCTTGGAAGCAGTTAAGAGTGGGGAATATGATTCTTCGTTTGCTGCTAAGAAGTTGCAGGATTTTCTGTGGAAAGATGGAAAGCCGTTTAACTATGAGCTGAATAATATTCCACGTACACAGGATTTACCAGCACTTTATGAAGAAACCAGTGGCTTCTATATTTATAGAAGCAATGTTATGACAGACCTTAATCGTCGAATTGGCGATAAACCATTTATCGTTGAGGTAGGCGAAATTGAAAGTGTTGATATCGATGAGGCAGAGGATTTTATGATTGCTGATGCAATCTATAACTATCGGCTTCAGCAAAAGTAAAATCAATTTTATGGAGAAAGTATATGAGTAAAATACAGGTACTGGACTGCACACTTAGAGATGGTGGTTATTGCAATAATTGTAGATTTGGCTTTGAGAATGAGAGAAAGATTGTTCACGGACTTGTAGAAGCCAACATTGATATTATTGAATGTGGCTTCCTCATGAATACTGTGGAATATGATAAAGATGTCACAAAATTTACTTCTCTTGATGAGGTTGCAAAAATTATTCCACAAAATAAAGAGGGTAAAACCTTTGTGATGCTTACTGACTATGGTAAGTATCGTCCCGAAGACTTGCCAGAGTACGATGGAACTTCTGTAGATGGTTTGCGTATAGCTTTTCATAAAAAAGATCGTGTGGCTGCATTAGAAGAATGTAAAGCTATCAAAAGCAAAGGCTATAAGGTCTTTGTTCAAGCAATGGTTTCGCTGAGCTATACGGATGAAGAATTCCTAGATCTGATTCGTCGCGTGAATGAATTAGAGCCTTATGCGTTTTATATCGTGGACAGTTTTGGTATGATGAAGCGTAAGGACTTGACTAGGCTCTTTTATTTGGTTGAGCATAATCTAAACGAGAATATTAAAATCGGTTTCCATTCGCACAACAATATGCAGTTGGCTTACTCGAATGCTCAGAGTCTGGTCGATTTGCATTCGGATAGAGAGCTGATTATTGATGCTTCTGTCTATGGAATGGGGCGTGGTGCTGGAAATTTGAACACAGAACTGTTTGTCCAGTATCTGAATGATAATGCTGACGGCAACTATGATATCAAACCACTGCTCTCTATTATCGATGAGATTTTGAATGAATTCTATCAGCGTAACTACTGGGGCTATTCGCTACCGAATTATTTATCTGCGTCGCATAACGCACATCCAAATTATGCAGGATACTTAGATGACAAAAAGACTCTGACTGTAGAAAATATGAATGAAATTTTTGACATGATGGATGAGGATAAAAAAGTATCCTATGATAAGGATTATATTGAAGAGCTTTATTTAAGATATATGGCGACAGGAAAGTCACAGGAAGAACATAAGACCGAATTAATTGAAAATTTGCGTGGGAAAACAGTATTGTTAATTGCTCCCGGAAAAAGTTCGATAGAGGAAAAGGATGAGATTGCATCTTTCGTAAATGAAGATGTCGTGACAGTAAGTGTTAATTATAACTACCCTCTTGTGAACACAGACTATATTTTTCTGAGCAATTTGAGACGCTTTAGAGAATTGGATGTATCAAACAGAGGAAAGTGTATTGTTACATCAAATATTCCGGCTGACAATGTTTATCTTCAGACAAAATATCGAGATCTTCTGTGCGACATTGAAGCAGTGAAAGATAATGCTGGTTTGATGGCAATTAAATTCTTTGCACAGATGGGTGTAAAAAAGATTTATTTGGCTGGATTTGATGGATATTCTCACGATGAAAAAGAAAACTATGGGGAATCTACAATGGCGTTCGTTACGAGAACGGCTGTCCTTGATGCAATGAACCAGGGAATGACAGAGATGCTGAAAAAGTATAGCGCACTTGTAGAACTGAACTTTTTAACCAAACCACATTATGTGAAGATTTGAGGAGACAGTATAGAATGAAAGTGCTTTCTTTTGGTGAGATTCTTTTAAGATTGGCATCGCCTGGATATACAAAATTATTTCAAAAAGATAGTTTGGATGCCACTTTTTGTGGCGGAGAAGCGAATGTTGCAGTATCGCTGGCTAACTTTGGCGTTCAGTCGGAGTTTTTGACAGTTGTTCCTGATAATGATATTGGGCATGCCTCGTTGAATGCTCTGAGGTACTTCGGCGTTGACACGAGCAAGACCTTTTTCAAGAATGGCCGAATGGGACTTTATTATCTTGAAAAGGGAGCTTCGCAGCGTCCATCTAAAGTGATCTACGACCGAGCATTTTCATCGATTGCTTTGGCTGAGCCAACAGATTTTGATTGGGATGCGTTGTTTGATGGCGTGAACTGGTTCCATTGGACAGGTATTAACCCGGCTCTGTCTGACAATATGGTGCGAATCTGTGAGCAGGCTTGTAAAAAAGCAAAGGAAAAGGGCATCACGATTTCCTGTGATTTGAACTTCAGAAAAAATCTTTGGAGTTCCGAAAAAGCTCAGAAAGTGATGAGTAACCTTGTTCAGTATGTTGATGTTTGCATTGCAAATGAAGAAGATGCGGACAAGGTTCTTGGAATTAAGGCACCGAATAATAATGTCGAATCTGGAAAGCTGAATAAGAGTGGCTATGAGTATGTGGCCAGGGAGATTTGCAAACGATTCGGGTGCAAGAAGGTAGCTATTACATTGCGAGAGAGCATCAATGCAAGCCGCAACGGATGGAGCGGAATGATTTATGATGCAAGTGGCGTGGCATATTATTCCACTCATTATGATATTGATATTGTGGATCGTGTCGGCGGTGGTGATAGCTTTACCGGTGCAATGATTTACAGCTTGATCACAGGTAAAGATGATAAGGATGCCATTGAATTTGCAGTTGCCGCGAGCTGCCTGAAACATTCGATTGAAGGGGACTTTAACAGAGTGACAGTATCTGATGTAGAGAACCTGATAAAGAATGGAGGAAGTGGAAGGGTGCAACGCTAGTGTAATTATGAAGAGGCACGAAGATGAAGAAATATATTTTGAGGTTAATAATTCTCTTAGCTTTTACAGGCGCGTTTTATATTAAGATAGTAAATCAGTTGGTTTTTGCATTGCTTGCATTAATGTGTTTGGGCTATCTTTGTAAGAATGGAAAAGTAGAAAAGAGAAACTTTGTTTTTTTGTCGTTGATTTTTCTGTTAGTGATAGTAGGCCTTTATAATACTGAAGGAAGATTGGATAACCCGAATGTTCCGATGTATTATGCCTTTTGGTTTATTTATTCATTAACAATACTGAATGATATTGATGGATGGAAAGAAACGATTATTGAGAACAGAGTATTCGTTATGTTCTTTACAAAATTATGGTGCATAGTGATAGGAATATGTATGTTTTTACCGATGTGTTATAGATACAACGATGGATCAAGGGGGTTTGTTGGTTTTACTGGAGTAGAAGTTGCAAGTGGTGGCAATCGTTTATGCCCGGTTGCACTACTTATGCTAACAATGATATATCTTTGCGTTAATATTTATAAAGAAAAGGAAATGATGTTTTTTTCAATTCCTTGTATTTATACATTTTTTATGGGAGGAAGCAGAACATATTTCGCAGTTGGCTGCGCTTTGGCAGTTTTACTATTATATGACTTTTTTCCTAAAAAAAGATATTTTTATATGTCGATTATTCCTATTGCTATGATTGGAATGTCGTTAGTAAGTATATCAACAATGGGAAGTAGAATAGAAGGAAATACATGGACAAAAGATTCATATGGTGATTTTTGGTATGTTTTAACTAGTGGTCGGTCTGTTTTTTGGGTGAAGATGTTAACCGCATTTTCCAATCAGAATCTATTTCATAAGTTGTTGGGAAATGGACATAATTTTACAATTTTAACAGGTGGTCATTGGGCACATAATGATTATATAGAAATTTTGTGTACATATGGTGTTGTCGGCTTAATATGCTACTTAAAAGCAGTGTTTAATGTTTTTAATAGAATTTTACATAAGGCGAATGTAACTGTAATAGCATGGGTGATTTCAATCTTTATTTGGGCTTTTAACGCATTCTTTAATATGTTTTACACGTACTTATGTGCTGAATTGGCGTTGCCCTTTATGTTACTTGCATTAAGATATAAGTATATAAATAGCGAAGGGGAAACGGAAGAGTGAAGAAAGGGCTTAAAAATTATTTATATCAAACGGCTTACCAGCTTTTAATAGTGTTAACTCCTTTGTTGACAGCGCCTTGCCTTGCAAGAGCACTTGGAACAGAAGGAATAGGAATTTATAGTTATACAGCAAATTTTGCTAATTATTTTCTTATGTTCGCTATGCTTGGCATGGCAAACTATGGTGCACGATATATTGCGCAGAATAGAGACGATAAACAAAAATTGAGTTATTCATTCTACAGTATTTATTTTTGCCAGTGTATTTGCACCGGATTAATGATAGTACTTTATACAATATACTTGCTTACGATTTGTAATGTTAATTTATTGGCATCTATATTGCAGGTGATGTTGATTTTCTCTGGATTTTTTGATGTATGTTGGTTTTTTAGAGGAATTGAAGATTTTCAAACAATAATAAAGAGAAATATAGTTATTAAGTTGGCAATAGTTGCCTCAATATTATTGTTTGTTAAGTGTCCTGATGATTTGCTTTTGTATATTATAATTATGTCTGGTGGAACATTATTGTCACAATTTTTGATATTTACTCAAGTAAGAAAGGTTGTGGATTTTGTAAAACCATCGTGGAAAGATGTCTTTTCGCATCTTCTGCCTAATTTTGTTTTATTTTTACCAGAGATAACATCAAGTTTATATAATTCAATGGACAAATTGATGGTTGGACAAATGTCATCGATGTCACAACTAGGCTTATATGAGAATGCAGAGAAATTGACAGGAATACCAACAAGTTTGATAACATCTTTGGGAATTGTGCTATTGCCAAGGATAACCAATCTTTTGTCGACTGGTGATAAGAAGAAGGCGGATGAAATTTTTAATATCAGCTTTTTGTATGTTATGTTTTTAGGATCGGGTTTGGTATTTGGTTTGTTAGGGGTATCAGAAGCATTTGTTCCTGTCTTTTTTGGTGAGGAATTTATAGAATTAACAACTTTTTTACCGTATCTTGCACCATCAATATTATTCCTTTGTTTAGTAACCAATATAAGATCACAGATTTTGCTTCCGAACAAGTTAGACAAACAATATTTATATAGCACAATTGTTGGAGCATCTATTAATTTGGGACTGAATTTTATGTTGATTCCATCTCAAGGCGCATTGGGTGCATCTGCTGCGACTTTAGTGGCTTACATAGCACTTTTTCTATTCCAAGGTATGTGTGCAAGAAAATACACAGATTTAATAGGGAATTCTATTAGAAACATACCGTTTGTGCTTATTGGTTTTCTTATGTATTTGCTGATAAGAAATATATCTTTTGGAAATGGGATAATGACAGTAATTGTACGCGTAATTATTGGAGGGTTTGTATATTTAGCCGATTCTATAGTATTTGTTTTCATCTTTAGAAAAAGGGAACTCAACTCATTTGCAAGTTATTTTAATCTAACAAGAGGTGATAAAAAATGAGAATATTGTTTTGTCAAGGTGGAGAACGATGGAAGATTGATGATTGTGGCAAGGCATATACTAGTGGTAGTTTTGATGAGAGAATATGGGAACGTTATAAATTATATGGATCAGAGCTTACAGTAATGTTTGCTGAAGAGAGGAAACGTTACAACAGCGGGTTATTGCCAACGAAATATAATTTTTTTGACGAAACGAAATATAATAGGATTTCATTAGTGGATGAGATAAATCCTAAAGTGAATACTTTTAATATACTGATAAAAAAAAGAAATAGAGATATTATTTATAAGGCTGTGAAAGATGCTGATGTGATTATCATTAGATCATTAGGAACCTTTGTCACAAATAGTACCTTTAAAATTGCGAATAAATTAAACAAACCAATAATTACAGAAGTAACTGGTCCTATTTTTGAAGGAAATTATTATGGCGGCTTTTTTTCTCGGATGTTAGCAGTTTCACGGGAATGGTCGGCGAAAAAACTCAATAGTGTAGCGAAATACACTTTATACGTTACAAAAAATGCGTTACAGGAGAGATATCCTAACGCAGGAATAATGGTTGGAATTTCAGACGTATATCTTCCAGAAGTGGATATTAAAAAGATTGTTGAAAAACGTTCCAGAAAAAATAATGCAGAGAAAGTTGTATTTGGAACAGCTGGTAGCACTTCTTTACCTAGAAAAGGTCATAAATATGTTATAAAGGCATTAGGCATACTAAAGCGAGAGGGAATTACTAATATTGAGTATCACATGGCTGGTGGTGGGGATGAAGCGGATATAATTAAGCAGGCAAAGAAAGAAAATGTACTTGAGATGATTCACTTTGATGGTACAATTCCTGCATCCGAAATGAGCACGTTTTATGATAATATTGATGTGTATATATGTTCTTCAATGGCTGAGGGACTATGCCGTTCAGTTGTTGAAGCCATGGGCAGAGGATGCGGTGTGATTTGTACAAGAGTGTGTGGAAATGTTGAACTGGCAGATAAGGAATTTCTTTATGAAAAAAAAGATTTTGGCACATTGGCTAAACTGATGAAGAAGATGATGGACAGAAAAGTATTGTCGGAACAGATGCTGCTGAGTTTAAGTAAATCAAAAAACTACGAAAAAAATGTCCTTGATACAAAAAGAGATGAGTTTTATCTTGATGCAATAAATTCAATATTATCAAGTTTGAATTGACAGAATGATTAGTGTTTCAATGCCAATTATGCTGGTTGATAAGCAAAAATGCATGAAAAATAATCGAATATAATATTTCAAGGTGTTGAGTTGTTAAAAACTATTAGGGTGATATGTCCTTTTATTATGGATTGGTTCAGAGTAGAAAGAAGAGGGAAAAACAATGAAAACAACATTACTTATCATGGCCGCCGGTATTGGCAGTCGCTTCGGAACAGGAATTAAGCAGTTGTAGCCAGTGGACGATGCTGGACATATTATCATGGACTACTCAATCCACGATGCAATTGAAGCTGGATTCAATCATGTAGTATTTATCATCCGCAAGGATATCGAGAAAGAGTTCAAAGAGGTCATTGGTGATCGCATTGCCTCCATCTGCTCCTCACACAATGTAACCGTAGACTACGCTTTTCAGGATATTAACGATATCCCGGGAACTCTGCCAGAAGGCCGTACAAAACCGTGGGGAACTGGCCAGGCTGTGCTTGCAGCGAAGAGCGTAATAAAGACCCCATTCATCGTCATCAATGCGGACGATTACTATGGTAAAGAAGGTTTCAAAGCCGTACATGAGTATCTGGTAAATGGCGGAAAGTCCTGCATGGCGGGTTTTGTTCTGAAGAATACTCTGTCGGATAACGGTGGTGTGACTCGTGGTATCTGCAAGATGGATGAGGATAACAACTTGACTGAGGTTGTTGAGACAAAGAATATTGTGAAGACCGCAACCGGAGCAGAAGCAGACGGCGTGGCTGTGGATGTAAATTCTTTGGTTTCCATGAACATGTGGGGATTGACTCCGGAGTTTCTGGATGTACTGGAGGAAGGCTTCAAAGAGTTCTTTGAGAAAGAAGTCCCGGGCAATCCTCTGAAAGCAGAGTATCTGATTCCTATCTTTATCGGGGAGTTGTTGAGTGCTGGTAAGATGTCCGTGAAGGTTCTGAAAACTAACGATACTTGGTACGGAATGACCTACCATGAGGATGTCGCAGCAGTAAAGGGCAGTTTCAAGAAAATGTTAGAAAAAGGCGTGTACAAGACTGACCTGTTCAGTGATCTGTAAACGACGATGAAAGAAACGATTGATTTATTCGGAAAGATCCTCACAAACATTTTAACTGCTCTTTATGAGCCGTTTGGATTCTCGCTCTTGCTTTCTTTTCTTGCTATGTTTTTCTACCTGTATGCGTATGAGCCAATACATGCTGGTAAAGGTTGGAAGATTGCCATGATGACATGGTATCAGAAATTCAAGGAGAGTGTGTTCTTTCGGAAACTATTCTTCCTGGCCTTTGTGACTTCACTTATTCTGTTCCGAACCCTGTTAAACCGTCAGCTGTGGATGAATCCTTTATCTGATGTTATGGGCGGCTGGGGCATCTGGGAAACAGTGAACGGAGAGAAAAAGCTTACCACCGAGTGCATCGAGAACGTAATCATGATGGTGCCGTTCTCAGTAGTAGTGCTGTGGACATTCGGAGAGAAGATTGGAAACAGCTTGAAGAAGATCCTGTGGAAAAGTGGGAAGATAACATTTGTCTTTTCTGTAAGCATTGAGATGCTGCAATTATTGCTTCGTTTAGGAACATTTCAGCTATCAGATATCTTCTATAACACAGTCGGCGGAGTGCTAGGCGGCGTGTGTTACAGTGGAATAAAGAAAGCGATAAAGAAGATGTAAAGAAGATTGACCGAAGGATTCCAAAGGGCGAGCGGAAAGCCCTTAGGTTGGCAAAATATGAGAGTGTTAAAAAAGGCGGGATGAAATGTCTGAACTTGTGGAACATATTACAGATGCGCGAAACAACGGAACAATCAATGTGTATGCAGTTCGCTACAATCAGCGTGAGAAGACTGACAATGTAGCTGTGGCTCTTCCAGGAAATCTGAATTTCGATTTTCGCCATGATTTCTGTGAGAATATTATCCAATATGAGGATGCACAAGAAGTGGCATTTAATCCAACGTCGAATGGGCTGGAAGATGGTACGTATGAATATATACCGCTTTCGAATGTTCGCGAAAAGTGGGATGTGTTTGCGAATTTACTTGATGATTCACTTAATTACCACGGTGCAGAAAATCGAAAGAAGGTTGCTCATTCGAACCTTTACATAGGTACATTGGTTTATAACAACCAGACATATTATTTGTGCGCAAAACAAGGAAACAGCTCAGATAGGCTGTTACAAGGAAAGTGCGTTTTCATGACCCATCAGGACGAACTCGTCAAAGCAAACCCCGATGAAGTATTCCTTATGAGTAGCTATGTCGGATTTGTAGTTGATCCTGTAGAAGAAAAAGTCTTGATCTTTGATAAAAAAGCCTTTCAGGCTGTGTTTAAGTATGACGACTATCAAAAAGAGGATGTCCAGAGAAAGATATCAATTGTTGATCAGTGGAGCTTTCTTGAGTCGGCAAATGTAATAAAAGAGAGATGCGCCCAGAAAAATGTATACCGAAATCTGGCCAGGATTTTTGCTGATCAGGAGTACATGGAGCAAATCCAAAGAACAACGCCGGCTCAATTGAAGAATAATTTGTTGACCAACAGCCCTCAAAACTTTAAAGAGGATGACTTTCAGGGTGAACAGCTGATTGTCACGACAAGGAATCTCAACACTGTGATGAAAATGCTGGCCAAGGGATTTAAATTCAACTTCTTTACGAACAATGCTGAACAACAATGAGAGATTTAATAGAAGGAATTGGCTATTATTTGAGCTGCATGATTCTATTTAATGGAATTTATGGTCTGAAAATTGTAGCCAAGGGAACTGTGTTTGCGAATTCGTGTACGAAAGAGAACATGGCCGGGATCACTACGCTTTCCTTAGCAGCGTTACTTGTAGTGATAGGTGTGTTCTTTACAGCACAAATCCTTACAACGGATGATTCCGAAACAAATAGTATTGCGACGGGAAAGCAGTTTAAAGTGACCACGGTGAAAGACTTGACGGGTGAAAACTACTTTGCCAATTTCTCGTTGATAGTGCTGACAGGACTTTCTCTTTCTGACACTCCCGATTTTTGGGATTTGATGATTTTTCTTCTGATTGAGGCAGCATTGGGAATTATCTACATAAAAAAGAAAATGTTCTACATGAATCCTGTACTTTCCCTTCTGGACTATAGCATCTATGAATGTACGGGCATCGATGCAATTACAAAAAAAGAGTATCTAGGAACATTCTACTTTTTGATAAAGGGAAAGTCAATATCCAATAAATGCGTAATAAAATATAAAAACATTAACAGTCATGTGATTCGACTTAATCAATATAGTGGAGGAAACTCCAATTGACTGCTAATAGCCATGTGTACACATGGCTGCGCTGCTCAGATGTGCTGCCTCTTCGTGGCGAGCAGCAGGCAACGAGATCCTGTCTCGGCTAAAGCATGATTTTTGAAGCGAAAGGAGATTCAAGCAAGAGCCATACTTGGAAAAGAATGGCATAGCAGAATGATCTAAAACCCAATGAACGACTTCGGCCCGAAGCGCCCGATGTCAGAAGATGCACTGTGTGAATCAACCGACACCGTAAAAGCGAAGCGCGGCCGACCGAAGAAAAAGCCTGATTATGACCGGGAGAAAGAAATCGAAGCACTGCAGCAGAAGGTAATCGATCTCTTCGGTGAACCTTTCGATGATCGAGTGGAACGTTCAGAAGCAGCTCCAAGTATCCGGGAAATCGCAAAGGCATTGGATACGACCCCTCTGACGGTTCGGAAGATGCTGATCACTGCGGGATATTATAGTACGAAACACAGCCGAGAAGTACAGGAACTGTACGAACAAGGGTGTACGATCCAGGAGATCATGGATCAGACTGGGCTGAAAAGAGCTTCTGTACATGGCTATCTGCCATATACAAAAGGAAACTATAATTTGCCCGAGCTGCCACTGAATGCCGAGCGTAGACGAGTCTATCGGAGAAGAATTGCTGTCTGTGAGCGACTTATGCGGGAAATCAATTCGCCGAATGCGGAGGAGTGTCTGTGGGATGCGATCGTGGCGTTTGCCGGATATCCGTTTGTGACGGAGAAAGGCTTGCCCCTGAAGTACACTGTAGAAGGTGGAGAGATATTCTTCAATCGAAAGGAAAAGAGCGTGACGCGGGCAACCGTGATGAGAGCGTTCCATCGGGCAAGAGTGATTCAGGAATCAGAGGGCTGCGTGAGCGGCCCCAAAAAGCTGGGAACTTTTGGCGCGAGTTATCTGTACCCAGTGTTTCTTCGGATTGGCGTGTGCTCAAAAAAATCTGAAATTTTTTGAAAAACGGATTTATGGGCATAAGTTGGATTTTAGCTTATATGATTAGATAGGCATGTAAAATAACCGGTGGTTCTGGGCTGTCTTGAGCAGTCTTGAAATAGATAAAAATCCAGAAGGGAAGAAGAAAAATGAAATCAGATGAAAAATTGGTGGTGCAAGTCGGAAAGAACGAAACATTGGGAGATTTTATTCAGAAATGCCGACAGCAGTATGGATGGTCGCAGGAAGAACTGGGGTGGCGCACCGGAATCACGAGAGAACATGTAGGTCGCATTGAGAGGGGCAAGTGTATCCCTTCGGTTCAAACGCTATATGATTTGGAAAAGGCCTTGAATCTTCCTGAGTGCGCTCTGGTAAAAAGAGTAAATGGGCAAGCGGAGGTGGATGCTTCACAGTGGTCAGAGGAGAAGGAACAGGTGGGACGCGCCTGTCGAGAGCTGGAACACGCCTTGGCTGCAAATCTGACGAAATCGAATCTGCGGAAGGCAAGTGATGCCATCAGTACCATTGCCAAAATGCTGAGTGGTACTGAGGCGTCCTCAAATAAAAAATAGTCTGTGAGATGTCTCAAAAGTGACATGGGTGTCCTTGAGTGTAAAGCTGCACAGAGATAGAATTATAGGTAAAGGAATCAGCAGTAAATCGGTGCATTTTCAGCACATCAGGAGGCAGTACATATGGATCAGGTGACAAAGATGGAAACACGGCTTGCAGAGCCAGCTCCGCAGGAATCTACCCTTGCACAAAGCGGCTCCAATGTGCTGCGCCGTCACATCAAGGAGAATCCCAAGAAAGCGGCCCTTGCCCGTCACCGCCTGTGGCTGGACAGTATCCCGTATGAGTATCCCATGCCATATACGCCGTATAAGATCGGGGTGTACATCCGGTATTTCAATCAGACCCGACATGAGAACTATCTGGAAAAGCATATCCAGCAGTATATGGACGATATTGCCCTGTGCCCGCAGTGGACACTGGTGGATTTCTATGTGGATAGGGGAATGACCGCCCCGCACATGGAGTACTCCAAAGAGTGGTGCCGTCTGCTGGAGGATTGCTTCACCGGTAAGGTGGACCTCATCGTGACGCAAAAGGTCAGCAATGTGTCCAGTGATTGGAAAGAAATGTCCTTTATGGCACGGATGCTGGCGGCGCAGGAGCATCCTGTGGGAATCTACTTTATTTCTGAAGACATTTTTACACTGGCATCGTATTACCAAGCTGACCTGCGGGATACAGGACTGCTGCCGGAGGGCTGGCAGACTCTCCCGGCGGATGAACTGGATGAACCGATGCTATCGACCCTGCCGAAACCTGCCATGCCGGAGCGGGCAGAGCAACTGCGCCTTGAAGAAGAAACGAATGCAATGGAGTGAACTGAGTGGAAAAGACAGAACTGACCAATGCCCAAAATCAGAACCGGGTGCGGCAGCGCATCTCGCAGGCCTCGATTGATCCGGATAAATACGAGTACATCCCGGCGAAGGAGCAGAACGACCATGTGAAAGCCGACCAGTATCAGCAAGTCGCCATCTACGCCCGTGTTTCCACAGACAACCCCATGCAGACCACATCCTTTGAGCTGCAGCAGAAGTATTACGAAGAGCTGGTGGCACAGCATCCTCAGTGGGTGCTGGTGAAGATCTACGCAGACGAAGGAAAATCCGGCACTACCATGCAGCATCGGGATGGGTTTAATGAGATGCTGGCAGATGCGAATGCCGGAAAAATCGACCTGATCATTGTAAAAAATATTTCTCGTTTTGCCCGTAATGTGGTGGACTGCCTGAGCATCATCCGCAAGCTGTCTGAGAAGAAAATCGGCGTGCTGTTTGAGTCGGAAGCAATCTACTCCCTGAACGATGATTCTCACATGGCACTGTCTTTTCAGGCCACCATTGCAGAGCAGGAATCCCGTACCCGCAGCCGGAGCATGGAAACTTCCTTGCGGATGCGGCTGGACCATGGCCTGCCTCTGACCCCGGAACTGCTGGGTTTTGTGAAGAACGAGGACGGCAAGCTCGTTGTCAACCCGGAGACTTACAAGATCCCGAAGCTCATGTTCTATATGTACCTGTACGGATATTCCACCCAGCAGATCGCAGACATCCTCACGAAGCTGAGCAAGCGGACGTATCGGGGCAATCTGAAGTGGACGGCATCCGGTGTGGCAACCAGTATGCGGAACGAACGCTACTGCGGAGATGTGCTGACCCGCAAGCGGTTCACCAAGTTTGCGGCAGATGTCCACGACCAGAAGTCCTTCAAGAACCGGGGAGAAAAGCCCCAGAGTCATTACCGGGATGACCATGAAGCCATCATCGACCGGAACGATTTTCTGGCAGTCCAGCGCATCATGAACAATGCCAGGTTCGGCGGTACGTCTCTGCTGCCGGAACTGCAGGTCATCCCGGACGGTCTGCTGAAAGGCTTTGTCATCGTTCACCCCAAGTGGGGCAGCTTCACCAAGGAAGATTACATCGCCGCTTGCCGGAGCGTGGACAGCAACCCAGAAGATGAGAGGCGGCTAGAGGTGCGGGAAGGCTCCTTCGACCTGACCGGATATGAGGTGGCAGACTTTAAACTGTTCAGTGACCAGAGTGTCCCTGCCATCATGCTTCACAAGGATAGCATTGCTTTCAGTGTGGCAGCCATCCGGGAGATGGATCTGAAAGATAATTATGTAGAACTGTTGGTGCATCCGCTGCGGAAAGAAATCGCCGTGCGCCCCACCGCCAGGGAGAACCGCTGTGCCATCCAGTGGGCAAACGGTGTCCGGGGCTATCGCCGTTCCCGTTCGGTAGCCGCCAAGGCCTATATCCAGACCCTGTATCAAATCTTCGGCTGGGATCAGGACAACAACTATAAGCTCTACGGCCGCATCTACCGGGATGGGCAGGATGCCGCCTGCATCTATGCCGGAACCAACGCCAGCGTGTACATCAAAGATAATGAGGTCACCGTGGAGGATGCCACCGGCCAGAACATCTGTCGGCAAGGCAAACGTATCCGTGGCGTAGTGGGGGACTTCGGGCAGGGTGTCGGCAATGGGTATTATGTAGAAAAGAGCATGATCGAGCTTCGGAATCTGACCCGGCAGGAGTGGCAGACCCGGCTTGCCGGACAGATGGTCAGCACCGGAACGGAGCTTCAGGTCACCTCGTATGAAGAATTGCGCAGTTTCATTCAGGAAGAACTGGGGGAACTGTTTGAGGAGGACGTACAGAAATGATGGAAGAGAATGCACAGATGAGCCTGCTGCCGGATGCAGCTGTTGCAGCGCAGATGACCATGACAGGTGAAGAAGAAATCGACCTCAGTGAATATGAGATCGTCCGCCCGGAGTTCTTCGCTCACATCAAAGAACCAGCATTGACGGTGAATGTGGACAAGATCGGTGTGAATACCGCCTGTGTTCGCCTGATGCCGGATGTGGAATATGTGCAGATCCTCATCAACCGAAAAGAGAAGAAGCTCCTGCTCAAACCCTGCGATGAAATTGAGATCACCGGATACCGCTGGGGTCGGACAAAGGACGGCAAGCGGTATCCCTCCCAGCGGACAGGAGAACTTTTTGTTCTGACTCTGTGTGAGATCATGGACTGGAATCCGGATTATCGGTATAAGGTGCTGGGCAAAATGGTGCAGGCCAATGGAAAAGCCCTGATCGCCTTTGACCTCACATCCAGTGAATGCTTCCCCAAGGTGGTCAACCGGGATGGCAAGAAGGTCAGCAGTCGCCAATCCGTTTTTGCGGAACAGTGGAGCGGCAAGTTTGGCCCCACCTATTCCGAGAGCCGCCGTTCTCTGGCAGTCAAGACCTTTGATAATTACACGGTCATCACGGTAAACGGGAAAAAGACCGAGGTGCATCCGCAGGCACAGCCGCAGCAGCAGGGAAGTATGGGTGATTCCTTATGAAACAGGACAACGAGCTTGGCTTGCGCATCAGTGCCAAGTATAACCGCATCTACATCCACCGCACAACGCTGAAGGCCATGGGAGATCCGGCGTTCGTGTCGCTGGGCATCCACCCGCAGAGCAAAAAGCTGGTGGTGCTGGCAGCAAGGGAGGCAACAGCGGATGCGCTGCGTGTCCGGTGCTGGGAGGATAATTCCTTCTGTATCCAGAGCAAGGTACTTTTGGACGGTATCTGCACGGTGGCACCGCAGGTCGGAACACAGGACTCCTGCCTGCTGCACGGAAGGCTGCTGAAGGAACAGAATGCAGCCGCCTTTGATATGAGCGACATCGAAACCATCACGGAAGCGGAATGAGGGAGAACACATGAAACAGGTCTGGCAAATCGACCCGGAGTTCAGACTGCTGAGCGTTCCACTATCTCTGGAGGAGGAAAACAGGCTGGAGAATAGCCTGCTCCGTGAAGGCTGCAGGGAGCCCATTGTGGTGTGGCACGGCTGCATTCTGGATGGACACAAGCGTTATGAAATCTGCAGTTACGAAGAGATGGACTACAAAACAGTAGAAATGAATTTTGTCTCCAGAGAGGATGCCATTATCTGGATATGCAAAAAGCGAGTTAAGGAATCTTCTGCGGACAAAACGATTTATAAGTACCTTGTAGGAAAATGGTATAACGCAGAGAAAACAAGGATTCACGCAAAACGAAAAGAAGAACGAAGAAAAAGTCTGGATTTAGCAATCAAGAAAAAAGGAGAGGAAGGACAGCTGGTAAGCATTCCAGTTGATCGTATATCCAAAGTAATAGCAGTGCAGATTTCAATGTCGTATAATTCAGTAGAGTCGTATGGTATGCTGGCAAAATTTCTGGATGAGATTGCAGAAAAGGATGAAGCCTTTTTTACGGCACTTGTTGAAAACAAAATCGTTGTTTCCTTTGAAAAAATGCGGAAGTTTGCACAAATGGACGAAACAAAGCTAATTGATATCAGGAGAAAACTGCTAAGAGAAGAAGATGTGAAAATGCGTCAGCGAAAGCCAAGGCAGCAATCAACGGACGGCCTATCCGGGAAGACGCAGCAAAAGCAGACCACACCACTGGAGGTGGGCATCAAGGAGATGCCGATGTTTGACCCGGACATGGAATTCCGTGGGCTGGCACTGACGATCCCCACATGGATGAATGCCATCGCACGAACCCGGGCAAAGACAGATATCGATTTGGTGTCCGAACCGACCAAGGCGCAGCTTGCTGTGATCCTGCGCAGACTGGAAGAACAAATTACGCAGACGCTGGAGGTAATTGAAAGATGATTGCAGAAGATATGCTGACCCAAGCGCAGCAGCGCTGCATCCCGGATGTGTCCTTTGAGCTGATCCCCATCCGAAATCTGGTTTCCAATCAGGAGTACCAGCGGCCGCTGTCCGAAAATCATATCCGTAAGGCACTGGAAGAATTTGACGTCTACCAGATCAACCCGGTCAAGGTGAGCCGCCGCGACGGCATCAACTATGTGTTTGACGGCCAGCACACCATCGAGATCATTGCCAGTGAGTCCGGTTCCCGTGATACCCCGGTGTGGTGTATGATCTACGATGACCTGAAATATAAGGAGGAAGCCCATATCTTTGCCGACCAGCAAAAGCATGTCAAGGCGCTGTCCTCTTTCGAGACCTTCAAGGCGCATATTGAAGCAGATGACCCCAAACAGAAGATGATTGAGGCCATTGTGCAGTCCTATGGCCTGGCAATCACCTCGACCAAAGCAAAAAACGGTATCAGTGCAGTTTCTACACTGGAGCGCATCTATGACAAATATGGACAGGCTGTTCTGGACAGAACGCTCCGTCTGGCAGCGGCAACATGGGAGGGAGAAAACAACTCCTTCTCTGGCAACATCCTGATGGGCATTGCTCGCATCGTTGTGGCGTATGGGGATACTGTCCGGGACGATGTGTTCAAAGACCATGTGGGCCGAGTGTCGGTGAAGGCAATCATCCGTGCGGCAAAAGAACGCCGCCCCGGTGCGCTGGGCTATTCTGAAGCCATGATTATCGAATACAACAAGAAAAGCAAGTTCCGCCTTTCGCTGAAAACGCTCTATGGCGGGAAGGCGATGAGCGGCGAGGATGACTTCGGGGAAGAGTAAAGTAACAGTACGCTTTTTTAGATGGGGGATTCACATTGTACTTGATTGCTGCCTGTGTTACCTCGTGCTTCTCTGCATAGCTTAAAAGGGATTGACGGAACTTCATGGTTTGCGTTACAGTATTCATGGCGAATGCGTTGTCCTTTCTGTGTGGTTTGTGTATCAACTTAACTATAACACAGGACGACCCATTCGTCTTTCTTTTTATAATCTATTGTAATCCTACAAATCCTACAGTTTCAACGAGAAAATCAACTTGCTGATAGCAGGAAAGCGTAGTATAATTAAATTGGTATATTATGAATTGTAGAGAGGTGGAGTGATTGCGCTGACTCCAAATAAAATGTTTTTCGATCAATAACAATCCTGGTACGCTGCCGGAGAGATGGGAAAAAGTCGTGAGGTGTTGGAATGAAGACCAATAAAATTGGAACGATCACTTTCCATAATTCATACAATTACGGTTCGGCGTTGCAGGCATTTGCGCTACAGACATACTTGAAAAAAAGAAGGATATCAGTCGAGGATCATTGATTACGAATATAAGAAAGATTTTAAACACTATAAGCTGTTCAGGACATATTCGTACTTATATTATCCCAAATATAATAGTAAAGAGGAATGCTGCGGATGCGGTGCTTGTTCCAGCGTATGTCCCAAAAGCGCCATTACGATGCAGGAGGATGCCCTTACGCACAAAGACAGCGTGTGGGCGACATTACCATTGGAGATTATTGGGGCGTTCAGAAATATGATCCGCAGCTTCTGGTGGAACAGGGAGGAACGATCAATAGTAAAGAAGGCGTTTCCTGCCTGCTGATAAACACGGAACGCGGACAACACCTTGTCGAGAAATACGGTGCGAAGATAGAAAGCTATCCGGTTGAATTTTCTAACATTGCTTAGGAGAATACGCAGCTGAACCGGCCAACGAAGCATACCAGACTGAGAAATAAAATTTTCAGGAAGTATAAGGCGAGCGGCTATGCTGGTGTGGAAGCAATTTTTGAGCGGGATCAGCGGAACCAGAAGTTCATATGGGGAATGTATGACCGCATTTGCGGAATGTTCTGCCGGAAAACACGGTAAGGCTGCGGCTTTCGGTCAAAATACACACATTTCCGTGCATCAGCGGCAAATGTTTGTTAAACTATTATCTATCTTGCAACCTTGCAATGTGCACGGTTTTTGTTTATAATAGTAGAGTAACGGGGCAAGACCCCCGAATGCGAGCGAAACTCTAGTTCAGAAATTAAAACTTGAGAGGAGTTTATTACCATGGGTTTAGGTAAGAAGACGATCGACGATCAGAACTACTGCGGCAAGAAGGTGCTTGTCCGTTGCGATTTCAACGTCCCGATGAAGGACGGCGTGATCACCAACGAGAACCGCATCAATGCAGCTCTGCCCACCATCCAGAAGCTGGTCAACGATGGCGCAAAGGTCATCCTGTGCAGCCATCTGGGCAAGCCCAAGAACGGCCCCGAGGCAAAGTTCAGCCTGGCACCCGTTGCTGTGGCTCTGAGCGCAAAGCTGGGCAAGACCGTTGTGTTTGCAGATGACGACAATGTTGTCGGCGAGAACGCAAAGGCTGCTGTTGCTGCCATGAACAACGGCGATGTCGTTCTGCTGCAGAACACCCGTTTCCGCAAGGAAGAGACCAAGAACATGCCTGAGTTCAGCGAAGAGCTGGCTTCTCTGGCTGATGCATATGTTGACGATGCATTCGGCAGCTGCCACCGTGCACACTGCTCCACTGCAGGTGTCACCGACTTCATCAAGGATACCGCTGTCGGCTACCTGATGGAGAAGGAGATCAAGTATCTGGGCAACGCTGTGAACGATCCCGTTCGTCCTTTCACCGCTATTCTGGGCGGCGCAAAGGTCGCAGACAAGCTGAATGTTATCTCCAATCTGCTGGAGAAGGTCGATACTCTGATCATCGGCGGCGGCATGGCTTACACCTTCGTCAAGGCTCAGGGCTACGAGGTCGGCAAGAGCCTGTGCGACGATTCCAAGCTGGATTACTGCAAGGAGATGATGGCCAAGGCTCAGGAGAAGGGCGTGAAGCTGCTGCTGCCCGTTGATGCTGTCTGCATCAAGGACTTCCCCGATCCCATCGACGCTCCTGTTGAGACCACGGTTGTTCCTGTCACCGCGATCCCGGCTGACATGGAAGGCTGCGACATCGGCCCCGAGAGCATGAAGCTGTTTGCCGATGCTGTCAAGGCATCCAAGACCGTTGTGTGGAACGGCCCCATGGGCGTGTTTGAGAACCCCACTCT
>ERZ791667.175-NODE-175-length-50673-cov-2.85134_pt1 | contig 50673 bp, 39 predicted proteins | sample MGYA00509959_ERZ791667 | MGnify/ENA primary metagenome ERZ791667 (study PRJEB30046, sample SAMN00715196) | human gut metagenome | study: EMG produced TPA metagenomics assembly of the A metagenome-wide association study of gut microbiota in type 2... | reverse complement strand
ACTTCGGCGGTTACCCTTTCCTTCGTTTCAGCGATCCCTCTCCGCGAAGTACTCTTGCTTTCCGCTCCTCTATCTAATAATATTCTATTGGATTTATTATATCTCTGCGCTATACACTTGTCAAACAAAAACGTTAAATTTCTTTAAAATATAACTTTTTTTACTTTTTTTGTAACTAAAGGCGATTTAAGGCCTCTATCACGATTTAAAATCCGGGAAACAAATTTTTTCCCAAACTCCTCAAAGCTCCTCCAATCTCCTTCAATCTCCTCAATATTCCTCATTTGCTTTAATATTACCGCTAAGGTAGGATATAGATACAGGAACTTGCGCAAGTTTCGGAAAGGGTGTCCCAAATGTATAGCAAAATAAATGTAAAACAAAGTTTTTCGGACTTCATCTTATATATTTTCCCGTCCGTAGTTACAATGGTGCTGGTATCGTTCTATTCAGCGATCGACAGCTGGTTCCTGGCACAATACGTATCAACTAACGCCATGGCCGCTATCAATATCGTCCTGCCTTACTCAAACCTTATCTGGGGTCTGGCCGTCATGTTTACCTGCGGCTCCTGTGCCCTGGTCGGTATTAAGCTGGGCGAAGGCAAACGCCGTTTAGCCAACACCTACTTCACCTCAATGTTCTGGTTTCTGACGGGATTTACGGCAATTTTTGCAATCATCGCTTACTTTAATATGGACCGTATTATTTATTCTCTGGGTTCTACAGCGCTGCTGTTTGAAGATTGTAAAACTTACCTTAAATATATGATTTTAGGTACGCCGATCCTGGCGGTCAAGCTGTTCCTCGAATATTATATCCGTCTGGACGGCAGACCTGCCTATTCTCTGATAATGTCCTTAACAGGCTTTATCCTCAACATCGTCTTAGACTATTATACGATCGTTGTTTTAGGCTGGGGCGTTTTCGGCGCCTCGATCTCTACGATCACCTCGATCGCCATCTCCACGCTGATGGGTTTGGTTTATTTCAAACTCTACGAAACAAACCTGAAATTTACCAAATTCCACTGGAACAAATGGTACTTTATCAAGTCCAGCTTCAACGGAGCCGGCGAAATGCTCACCGAGCTTTCCTCGGGTATCGTAACGATTTTCTTTAATATCGCCATTATCAAATTTGCCGGCGAGGACGGCGTTGCGGCTATGGCCGTCAACATCAACATCTTCTACTTCCTCATCAGCATCTATCTTGGTATCGCAACAGGCGCACAGCCTGTCATCAGCTATGCCTACGGCGCGCAAAACAAAAAACGCCTGGGCGAGATCATCGATCACTGTAAAAAAGCCATTCTCTTTGGCTCCCTGGCGGTCTTCACCTTAGCCCGTTTTTACGGCGCCAACATCATCTCCTGGTACATCGGCGATAACCAGCAGGTCATTGATTTAGCAGTACACGGTTTCAGGATGTTCTCCTACTGCTTTATCTTCCTGGGCTTCAACATCTTTATAGCCGGCTTCTATACCGCGATAGGTAACGGACTGATCGCAGGCATCATCTCGCTGCTGCGTTCGCTGATATTCGTACTGGCAGCCTTATTTACCCTGCCTTCAATTATAGGCATCAACGGTATCTGGCTCTCTGTACCTTTCGCAGAATTGGCAACAATGGCAATTTCTATAGTCTTTTATCTGATGTTCGTCAACAGCTACTTCAAAAAGCTGGTGTAATAAGCAGTAAAACTCTGCCTATGATGGCAGAGTTTTTTGTTTCTAAATATTTTTAAAGATATTATACAGCAATCAAATCATTAGGACTTGGTACTGCCAAAACCACCGCCGCGAACAGCTTTGTCAATATCGGCATCTCCATCTGCTACCAGATATTTATAAAAGATGCCTTGGGCCACACGCTCATTTTTAGCAAGCACTACAGGTTCAGTCCCCATATTCAGCAACGCCAGCATGATATGGCCCTCGTTATCTGCGTTATTATAATAGTCGGCATCAATGATGCCCTGATTATTAACAAGAGAAATATGCTTTTTTACAGCGATGCTGGAACGGATATGTACTCCCAAATATTCGTCATCCTGCATATAGGCCTTGATACCAGTCGGTACCAGCTGCAATTTTCCTGGCAGCAGTTCTATATCTTCCGGCAGACAGATATCATAGCCTGCAGATTTCTGCGTTTTACGCTCCGGCATCGGAAACTCGACCGCAGCATATTTAGTGATTTTTTCAAAGCCTCTTACTTTCATAGTACACCTCGCTTATAAAAAATCCCGCCGAAGGAATCAGCGGGATCTTAAATTTCTTGCTTATTTTTCCAAACCGTTAGCCAAAACAGCTTTGCGGGAAAGGTTGATGCGGCCTTTTTGGTCGATCTCAGTTACTTTGACAACTATTTCGTCACCAACAGAAACCACATCTTCAACCTTGCCTACACGTTCGGTAGACAGTTGGGAAATATGGACAAGACCCTCTTTACCCGGCAGGATCTCGACAAAAGCGCCGAAATTCATCAGGCGGGTAACTTTACCGGTATAAACCTTGCCAACTTCAGCATCAGCAACGATACCGTGGATCATATCAATAGCTTTAGCAGCAGACTCGCTGTTTACTGCGGCAATGAAAACCTTACCGCTGTCGTCGATATCTATTTTAGCACCGGTTTCTTCAACGATCTTTTTGATCATTTTGCCGCCGGGGCCGATTACTTTGCTGATTTTTTCAGGATCTACGCTGATCGTAGTGATTTTCGGAGCATATTGAGACAGCTCTTTGCGCGGTTCGGAAATGCATTCCATCATGATACCCATGATATGGTCGCGGCCGCGTTTAGCCTGTGCCAAAGCCTGAGTGAAGATATCTTTATTGATACCGTCGATTTTGATATCCATCTGGATTGCAGTGATACCTTTATCAGTACCGGCAACTTTAAAGTCCATATCGCCCAAAGCATCTTCCAGACCCTGGATATCGGTGAGGATAGTGAAATATTCGCCGTCCTTGACCAGACCCATGGCTACGCCTGCTACAGGTGCTTTGATAGGTACGCCTGCATCCATCAAAGACAGGGTGCTGGCGCAGACGCTGCCCATAGAGGAAGAACCGTTAGATTCCAGAGTTTCAGAAACCAGACGGATAGCATACGGGAATTCGTCTTCGGAAGGAATGACCGGCAGTAAAGCACGTTCTGCCAAAGCGCCGTGACCGATCTCACGACGTCCGGGACTGCGCATGGGTTTGGTTTCACCAACACTGTACGGCGGGAAATTATAATGATGGATATAACGTTTAGTATCTTCTACTCCCAAACCGTCAAGGATCTGTGCTTCACGCAGCGGAGCGAGTGCCAGAACGTTGAGGATCTGAGTTTGGCCGCGGGTAAAGAGCGCACTGCCATGCGGACGTGCAAGCAGGCCTACTTCGCAGGTAACAGGACGTACTTCATCCAGCTGACGTCCGTCAGGACGGATCTTATCAACGGAAATAGTACGGCGAACGATCTTTTTCACCAGCTTTTGCGTGATGTAAGCTACGTCTTTTGCATTATCAGGATATTTTTCAATGAAAACTTCTGCAATTTCAGCTTTTACCTTAGCAACGTTTTCTTCACGCTCTAATTTATTAGCGTCCATCAAAGCTTCTTTCAGTTTATCTGCGCCATAGGCTTCGATCTCGGCAGCGATTTCAGCAGGAGGTTCATAAACAGGAACTTCCATTTTAGGTTTACCGACTTCAGCCATGATTTTTTCCTGGAAGGCTACCAGCTCTTTAATAACGCCGTGGGCAAACCAGATAGCGTCAAGCATTGTTTCTTCAGAAACTTCTTTCGCACCGGCCTCAACCATCAAAATAGCATCTTTAGTACCGGCAACAGCCAGGTTCCGCAGGCTGACCTTAGCTTGTTCCACAGTAGGATTGATAACAAATTCACCATCGACAAGACCAACGCGTACACCTGCGATCGGGCCTTCGAAGGGGATATCGGAAATAGATAAAGCGCAGGAAGCGCCGATCATTGCCGGCATATCCGGAGCATTATCAGGGTCAACAGATACAGCAGTAGCTACTATCTGCACATCATTATGATACCCGTCAGGGAACATCGGACGAATCGGACGGTCGATCAGACGGCTGGTCAAAATGGCCTGCTCGCCGGGACGGCCTTCACGTTTGATAAAGCCGCCGGGGATTTTACCGACAGCGTACATTTTTTCTTCAAAATCTACAGTCAACGGAAAGAAGTCTACTCCTTCCCTGGGTGTTTTTGTACCAGTTACCGCAACAACTACTGCGGTATCGCCATAACGAACCAATACGGCTCCATTTGCCTGCTTAGCGATCTTACCGATTTCCATGGTAATCGTTCTGCCGCCAAGCTCCATACTGTAAGTATGCATTCTTCTGCCTCCTCTAAGTTTTCACAATTTAGGTTACCTGATTGTATTCGCCATAAATTGCGTTTCTCCTTTTACTTTTTAAAATTTTCTTAAAAAATCTTTGCTGTAAATCTCTGTTTTTTCAGTAGGTAAAACGGTACAAAAAAGCACAGGCTCTAAGCCTGCGCTTTTAAGCTGTTTGCTTCAGATCATCTTTCCCGCTAATATTTCTCGATAATCCTGATAGTTTTCTTCCAGCAGTCTGGGAGTATCCAGGCCATAAGGGCATTTTGCCTTACATTTACCGCAGTGCAGGCAGTCTTCGATATTTTTCATCATAGCCTGGGCCTTGTCAGTAAGCTGCGCTGCCTGCGGTGCTCTCCTGATCATCAGCGACATTCTGGCACAGGAATTGATCTCTATTCCCACCGGACAAGGCATACAATAGCCGCAGCCACGGCAGAAACTGCCGATCAGTTCCTGCCGGTCTTTATCGATTACTGCCTGCAGCTCTGCTGTCAGAAGCGGTGGGCAGTCGATATAGTTCAAAAATTCATCCAGTTCATTTTCACGCTGCACACCCCAAATAGGCAGTACATGATCAAACTGCGCCAAATAAGCATAAGCGGCTGCAGAATTATTTATCAGCCCTCCTGCCAGTGCCTTCATGGCAATAAATCCCATGCCGTGAGCAGCACATGCCCGGACAAGCTCCAGTTCCTTCTCGGTAGTCAGATAACTGAAAGGAAACTGCAGCGTTGCATACAAGTCAGATTCTATGGCCTCGCCGGCTACTGCCAAACGATGGTTGGTAATGCCGATGAAACGGATCTTCCCCTGTTCCCTGGCCTGCTGCATCGCTTCATATAAACCGCTGCCGTCACCCGGTTTAGGGCAAAAGGCAGGATTATGAAATTGATAAATATCTATATAATCAGTTTGCAGCAGGCGCAGACTGGTTTCCAGGTCATTCCAGAATCCTGCTGCTGTAACAGACGGTGTTTTAGTCGCAATAAATACCTGCTCGCGGATACCCTTTAGCGCGACTCCAAGCTTTGCTTCACTGTCCGTATAGCTACGGGCAGTATCAAAAAAATTTATCCCTCGTTCAAACGCCCTGCGCACCAATTTTACTGCGTCGTCCTGCGGTATCCTCTGGATCGGCAGTGCGCCAAAACCGTTTTTATTGACAGTGATCCCTGTTTTGCCCAAGCTAACTTCAGTCATCGTAACGCCCCATTTCTCACTCGATTTCTACTACAAATATAGCATAGAAATAAATAAAAGTCGAACAAAGCGCCGCAGCTCTATGTTCGACTTCACTCTTGAACCAGCTTTAGATATGCTGAGTTTTAGTAAAAATATTTTTATTAGCTTCGATACTTTGGCTGCTGCCCACAACACACAAATACTTCTCGCTTAATGTATCCCTGATCAGCGGCGCCAGCTTCTGCAGGTCGGCATTCGTTAAGTCTATGATCTCACTGCGCATTTGCTGCCGCATTGCCGTATCTACCTGTTTTAGATGATAAACTCCAGCCTGCTCCAAACGCATGGAGTTGGTCAGCGGCGTATCCAGACCGCTGATCGTGCCGATGATGTATTTTGTCAGCTCACGTTCCGAGAGCTCCAGTTTTTCGAGCCAGGACGGCATATCATAATATGCCTGCAGCGATTCTTTCAGCTTCGGATCACGGTAGGAAGCAAAAAACATGGTCCCGTTACGGTCAAAACGCGCTGTTGCACCGTAAGCGCCGCCCTGTACCCTGATTTTAGTCCACAGATATTCGTAACGCAGGATAGTTTCCAGCACCTTCATTGCGCCGTGGAACTGATAGCCAAATTTGTGAAAATCACCGCCGGCAGCAACATATTGTACTTTGCCGGGTGTCATGATCCCTTCATTTTCTCCCGGAGCCTCTAAAAACTGCGGTGCTTTACCGGCAACAGCTGACTGCGGCAGTAAAGCTGCAAAATTCAGAGCCTGCTCTAAAACCAGCATCCGTTCGCTTTCTTCACAGGAATAAGCCAGAAGATATTTGCTGCTTTCAAAGAAAATCCCCAACAGCTGCCGCAATTTTGCTAAGGTATCCTCTGCCCTGCCAGCAAAGTCGGCTGACAGCTCTTTTAAAAATTCATAATAGCTGAATTGATCCTGTTCATTGACTCTGGCTGCCGTTGAAAAATATGAAGCCAGACGGGTACAGGCTACAGTCTGCCCCCGAGAGAAGAAGCTGCTGTCCCAATCTGTTTTTACTTCGTCTAAAATTTCCTGCAGCCGTTTGGCGTCGTCTATTTTACTGCCAAGCGCAACTGCCTGCAGAATGTCGAACAATTTATCCAGATTAGCTGTCAGCGCTTTAGCCTGAACGGTGAACTTGATCGTATAATCGTTAGCGTCGTCGGCAGCTGAGTAAGCATGCATCTGGAAAGAAACACCGCCGGTATATTTGTTAGAGGCCGTGGCCAGCTCCTGATAGGTATACTTGTCGGTATTAAATTTTCCAAGCACATCACTGAGCAGATAACAGTAAGGCAACAGGTCTTTATCAATACCTGTCAGATCAAAATACCAGTTCAGATAAGCTATTTTATTGGTAAAAGCCGGTACATATAAGATATCGTTTGTTCCCAGCTGTTTCAAAACAGTTTCTGTAACTTCTACTTCACGTCTGATATCGCTGCGTTCCAACAGCGGGATCGTTTCCAGAGCCTCGGCAGTATCAGCTGCAGCCTGGCGTTTGTGCAGTTCGCTGCACAGTTCGATATTTTGGGCAATAGTTTCAGTATCCATCGACGCTTTGAGCACAGCCATTTTTTCTGCCAGTACTTCCTGCTCCCGTTCCTCTTTCCCCTGCTCAGGATTCAGAGTCACTATAACCTTATGGGTATTGTCCAGCAGATAATTTTCAATCAGCTGCTCATAATAACGTGTTTTGATACCTTCGCGCAGCTGCTGTAAAGCCTCAGTATAGCGCAGACCTGCTAAAGGATCTCCGTCATACAGCCAGGAATCCATCACGCTGATACCATAAATCAAGCCTTTGGGATAAGCGCCGAAATCAGCTTCCCGCAGCTTAAATTCCAAATAATTGAGATGTGCCTCTAACAGCTCTTTATCGATGCCGTTGATCGTCAGCTGCTGCAGCGTGTGATAAATAATACTGATAAATTTATCGCGCTGTTCCGGTTTGGAACCGGCGGCTTTAATCGAAAAGATCGGCTGGTAGCTTCCGGCATAAGAGCCGCTAATGTCTTTGGCAACACCGGATTGCAGCAACGCCAGACGCAGCGGTGCCGAATTGCCTTCCAGCAGAACACTTTCCAATACTCTTAATGCCATCGAGGTTTTAACATCACGTGCATCACCAGTAACTATATGCAGTTCGTGATAAGTTTTATCTTCGGTAGCTTCGTCAGCTCCAACCGGATAAGTGCCAAGAACTTCCTGCGTTCTGGCAAAAGCATTCTGCAGAGGTATTTCCGAGTTCACTGCGCCGGTGCGTTTAAAGCCGCTCAAATATTCGTCGTTCAGATACTGCAGTGTTGTTTCGATCTCCATATCGCCATACAGATAAATAAATGAATTTTCAGGGCTGTAATAAGTGGTATGGAAATGCTCGAAAGCTTCCTGAGTCAATTCTGGGATAGCATCCGGATGGCCGCCGGATTCAAAGCTGTACGGCGTGTCGGGGAACAATGCCTTCATTGCCTCATAGTCAAGCAAAGCATCAGCAGAAGAAAATACGCCCTTCATTTCATTATAGACGACCCCGTTATAGCTCAAAGCGTCCGTCGGTTCCTCAATATTATAATGCCAGCCCTCCTGGCGCAGGGTATAGGGATTTTCATAAATCAGCGGATAAAAAACAGCGTCCAGATAAACATCCATCAGATTTTGAAAATCTTTGGCGTTGCGGCTGGCAACCGGATACATAGTCTTATCAGGATAAGTCATTGCGTTCAGAAAAGTATTCATTGAACCTTTAACCAGTTCTACAAATGGCTCTTTTAAGCGATACTTGCGCGAACCGCACAACACTGAATGCTCTAAAATATGCGCCACACCTGTATCATCATACGGTGGCGTCCTGAAGCTGATCGAAAAAACCTTATTATCATCATTGTTACCTAAATATAAAAGTCTGGCACCGCTGTAAGTGTGCTCCATCACATATGCTTCTGACTGAATCTCGTCGATATAAGCAGCCTGCCTGATCACAAAGCCGCTGTATTGTTTATTTATGTCTAATTTCATTTTTGCCTCCGAATATTTAACATTTGTCATTATTTTATCACAAATCGTCCACACCAACTAAAAAATCTTTGTGACAACTTGTCAAAATAAAATATTTTCTTTATAATAAACTTAGCGACGTTAGATTGACGTTTCTTTGATGTCATATTTTTTAGGAGGAGCAATTATGGACCAAACTCGTTTTACTCTGCGTATTCATCCCCTGATTATGAAAAAATTAAAAGTAATTGCTGATCACAACGGCCGTTCTGTCAACAAAGAGATTGAACAGATTTTGAAGTGGATCATCGACGATTTTGAAAATAAATGCGGTAAAATACGTACTGAAGAACTGGATCTGATCGACCACCCTGAAAAAAAAGCTAAAATCGAGCCTGTTAAAGACCGCCCGATGGATATGCTTTTTAAACTGTAAGTCCACAAACTAAAACGCGCATCTGCATTGCAGGTGCGCGTTTTCATTTTATTATTTAAAGTAGTTGACACCGGAAACAAAGATTTTCTGATCTTTATTGCCGGTAATATTGCGATACAGACCATCTACAAAGCGTTCACTGTGGCACATTTTACCGAAAACGCGTCCGTCGGGACTGGTAATGCCTTCGATTGCATACAGCGAACCATTGGGGTTATAGGGCATTTCCATAGTAGGAACTCCCTGTGGGTCTACATACTGCGTTGCGACCTGTCCGTTTTTGAACAGCTCTTTGATAACAGATTCAGGCGCATAGAAACGGCCTTCACCATGAGATACTGCTACCGCATGGATATCACCGGGTTCTACTTCGCTCAGCCATGGAGATTTATTGGAAACGATACGGGTGTCGACGATCTGCGATACATGACGGCCAATATTATTAAAGGTCAGTGTCGGAGATTCTGTTTCCAGATCTCTGATTTCGCCATAAGGCAGCAAACCTAATTTTACCAGTGCCTGGAAACCATTGCAGATGCCAAGCATTAAGCCGTCACGTTCATTCAGAAATTCAGTTACCGCTTCTTTGATCCTGGGATTACGGAACATGGTAGCGATAAACTTACCGCTGCCGTCCGGCTCGTCACCGGCACTGAACCCGCCTGGCAGCATAACGATCTGAGAATTTTTGATCATGCTGACCATCTTTTCTACTGACTCATCAATAGCCTGGGCAGTAAGATTGCGAATGATAAATACGTCTGCAACTGCACCGGCTTCTTCAAAAGCTCTGGCACTGTCATATTCGCAGTTTTGTCCCGGGAATACCGGAATAAAGACCCGCGGTTTTGCTAAGGTCACAGGAGCTGTCAGCGGCAAATCAGCTCTATATAACGGCTGATTTAATTCACCTTGAGCTTTTTCTTCGATTTTATAGGGGAAAATTTCCTGCAGCGGTTCCAGATATTCTTCCTGAGCCGCGTCAAGCCTGATAGCGGTATCGTTGATGGAGATAAACTGTTCTGCTGTCAGATGACCCAGAAGCATACAGTCCAGACCGTCAAACAACTCTTCGATACTGGTTCCGTCTGCCAGTTCCAGCACCATACCACCAGGCTGCAGCGTAAATAAACGCTCAGTATCCTGGAACGGTTTAATGAATTCAAAACCCAGCTGATTGCCAAGGCACATAGTAGTAACGGCAGCGGCAATCCCGCCTTCTTTTACAGCAGCAGCGGCAAGCACCTTACCTGCCAGAACCGCTTTATGTACAGCACGCATATTTTTACGCAACACTGCAAAATCCAAAACTTCAGCATTATCGCGCGGACAGGACAGGAATACCACTTTATGACCAGCTGCTTTAAATTCTGCAGAAACAGCTTTTTCTCCATCGATAACATCAACAGCAAAAGAAACAAGTGTCGGCGGCACTGTTTTATCCATAAAAGTACCAGACATACTGTCTTTACCGCCAATAGCCGGCAAATCAAGCGCGTCTAAAGCTGTAAAAGCACCTAAAAGAGCGCTGAACGGCTGTCCCCAAACTTCAGTATTATTAAGCTTGGGGAAATATTCCTGCAAAGTCAGACGCAGTTTATCAGGGTCAGCACCCAGGCATACTGCACGCACAACAGACTCAACTACTGCATACATTGCGCCGTGGAACGGGCTCCAGCACGCAACATCAGGATGATAGCCGCAGGCCATGACCGAAGCGGCAGTAGTCGTGCCATTGAGAACCGGTAATCGGCAAACCATACCTTCGCTCGGCGTAAATTGTGTTTTTCCGCCGAATGGCATCAATACCGTGCCGCGGCCAATAGTGCTGTCAAAACGTTCGGAAAGTCCTTTCTGACTGCAGACATTTAAACGGTTTAAATTTCCCAGCCAGGCTTGTTCCAGAGAAGCAGCTTTATTAACACATTCAGGTACTTTATCAAAAGCATTTTCGCCTTCAGCAGCTTTAACTGTGATATTAGTATGCTGCGCTACACCATTGGTATCGAGGAATGCCCGTGCCAAATCAACGATTTTTTCTCCGCGCCAGTACATAACCAGACGTGGGTTATCAGAAACCTCAGCTACAACTGTGGCTTCCAGGTTTTCTTTATCAGCATGTTTAATAAAATCATCAAGATCTTTGGCTTCAATTACGACGGCCATACGTTCCTGCGATTCAGAAATCGCCAGTTCCGTACCGTCAAGCCCTTCATATTTTTTAGGAACTTTATCAAGATTTACGACCAGACCGTCAGTCAGTTCACCAATAGCAACGGAAACGCCGCCTGCACCGAAGTCATTACAGCGCTTAATCATCGCCGTAACAGCAGGGTTGCGGAACAAACGCTGGATTTTACGTTCTGTAGGAGGATTACCTTTCTGGACCTCAGCACCACAGGAAAGCAGCGAATCTACAGTATGTTCTTTAGACGAACCGGTTGCGCCGCCACAGCCATCACGTCCGGTACGGCCGCCCAGTAATACGATCAGATCGCCTGCAGACGGACGTTCACGACGTACAGTATCACGCGGAGCAGCGCCAATAACAGCGCCGATTTCCATTCGTTTAGCAACAAACTTATCATGATAATATTCCTGTACATGACCGGTTGCCAGACCTATCTGATTACCATAAGAACTGTAACCGGCAGCAGCACCGACAGTTATTTTTCTTTGAGGTAATTTACCTGGCAGAGTTGCTTCGATCGGTACGCGCGGATCAGCAGAACCAGTAACGCGCATAGCCTGATAAACATAGGAACGTCCTGAAAGCGGATCGCGGATCGCACCTCCCAAACAGGTAGCTGCGCCGCCAAATGGCTCAATTTCCGTAGGATGATTATGCGTTTCATTTTTAAACATAACTAGCCATTCTTCTGTTTTACCGTCTATTTCTACCGGAACAACGATCGAGCAGGCATTGATCTCTTCAGAAACGTCCAAATCGTCAAGTTTACCTTCCGAACGCAGTTTTTTCATACCGATAACAGCGATATCCATCAATGTTACCGGGCGCTCGGTATCCTCTCCGTAAACAGCGTCACGGGTAGCCATATACTTATCGAAAGCCGCTTGAATAGGTTTATTATACTCGCCGGTTTCAATTTCAACATCTTCTATCTGCGTCATAAAAGTCGTATGACGGCAGTGATCGGACCAATAAGTATCAAGTACTTTTATTTCGGTAATAGTAGGTTCACGGTGTTCTTCATTAAAATATTTCTGACACCACATCATATCTTCCAAGCTCATTGCCAGACCCATTTCCTGGCGCAGCGCTTCCATTTCATCGCTGTTCTTGGTCAAAAAACCGGCAACCGACTTGATCCTGGCAGGTTCTTCACAGGTTGCGATCAAAGTGGCAGGTTTCTCCCACTCTGCTTCTCTGGCTTCAACAGGATTTATACAGTAGCTTTTGATTTTAGCGAGTTCTGCTTCGGTCAAATTTCCTTCTAAAATATAAATTTTAGCAGAAGCTACCATCGGACGTTCTTTTTGCGTAATCAGCTGAATAGCCTGTTCGGCAAAATCCTCCCTTTGGTCATATTGTCCGGGAAGATATTCCACGGCAAAAGCACAGCAGCCTGCAGGCACTTCAAAAATTTCGTCAGTAACAGTATCTACCGGAGGTTCCGACAACACTATTTTTCTTGCAGCAGCAAATTCTTCATCACTGACGCCCATCACGTCATAACGATTTAAGATTCTGATGCCTGTCAGATTTTTCATGCCTAAGTTATTGCGCAGATCGGATAATAATCCATGTGCTTCAACAGCAAAAGCATCTTTCTTTTCCACAAAAATACGTCTGATTGTACTCATAAACTCAGCCTCCAAAATAAGATGCGGTTAAAAATACTCGTTAATATAATTATGACACTTGGGAAACAGCCTGTCTAACAATGAAGCCGCTTCCTGATTATGTATCTTCAGCCTGTTTTCAGCAGCCAGTTCCTGTACGGAAAACTGACCAAAATATAACTGTGTAAAGGCTGCTACATCCATTTCAATATCCTGCATATCCACTGTACTCTTAATATTGATCTGACTGGCATTTATTTCCAGTTTCAATAACCCGTTATTAAGAGGCAGGGTTTTATCATTTATCAGCAAAGATAATGTTCCCTGTACATCTGCAGCTATGTCAGTCAGCTGTAAAAGTGCCTGACGCACATTAATGCAGCGTGCCATCATAAACGGCTGCAAACTGCCAGCATATTTCTGATCCTGTAAATGCAGATACGTTTTATCCCAGACTTCTGCCAGCCAGCTGAAATTTTCAGCTTCAGTAACATGCTGTCTGGCAAACTGCAGCAGAGAATCACGCGCCGCTGTTTCTTCTGCCATAAGTTCCTGCACAGCAAATGTTTTATCATCAATGCTGTAAAACATATAGCCAGCAACTTTTTCGCCGCGTTTAACAAGCACCGCTTTAATCTGTTCACCCTGATGAACTGCCAGTAAATGCAGCCAGTTTTTTAAATCACGTTTTACTACGCCGTGATAAGCTGCAGTCACGGTATCATAGACCTTTTGGAAAACTTCGGCCTTCTCCAGCCCTGTTCGATGCAATGACATATCAGAAACTTTATCGCCTTTGGGCAATGCGGCCAAAGGCATCTCGTAACGATGCCTGTAATAACAGTAATCAAACTGATATGGACGGTAAATACCGGCACTGATCGGCATTAATAAAACAAATGCCTGACCCTGAGCCCGTAAAACCGAAAAAGCAGTTTCCAGAAGCGGAGCAAATAAATGTCTGCCCCTGTATTCCGGCGCTGTTGCAACGCCGACAATATAAGGCAATTTCAAATCCCTTCCACGCAAATTGATAGTATAAGGGTTCAAATGCAGCATATTCATCAAATTGCCGGATTTTTCATCAAAGCCGCCAAGCACCATATTTTCTTTTAAGCAGTATTCATTAAAATACCACTTAAAAAAAGGAGTATCGTTTTTTTCAAAGCAATAATCCCATAATTCCATTATTTTAGGTAAAGTTTCGTCATTAATAATACGAAAATCCATATTTACACCTATTTAAAAACAGACGAATATTTTTTGATCATAAATTCAGGATGATATGATTCCTTAGCAGTACGCAGCCCTTCATGCCCCATATCTTCTTCTCTGTTTAAATAAACTACATCCCCCCATGCATGTTCGGCAAATTCTTTATTGATTGCCGCATAAATACCGCGGATATCAGGATTTGCTTTTTCTACATGCAGAACGGCCGTGTCGTCATTGATCTTTTTACCGAAGCTGAATGCTTCAATTTTTCCGTTGACACGGATAGCGCCGCCGCGCAAACCAAGTGCTTCAAAATTATCGATCGCTTCATGGATAGCACATTGCTCACAGCGCAGGCTCTCGTCTTCGCCAACACGTTTTTCGCACCATTCATCACCAAAAGCCTTGCACTCTTCGTAATTCTCTGGTCCGATAGGTTCGTAAACATAATCGGGATATTCTTTTTTAAACGCATTGTAATGATTTTTTTTACCATGATATTTACGCCCAGACAAACTAGCCAGTTTTTCACGCAAATAAACATAATCCCAATTATCACGATCTTCAATAAATTCCATCTCTGGAAAAGCTTTTTCCAGCCGCTCTTTGCCATCGTCATAAATACCATGAATCTCAAAAGGCTTGCCTTCATGATATTCTTTAATTTCTGCAAACAATTTAGGCAGATCTTCATCTTTACCGCCAAAAGGCTGCAAAAAGAAATCCACTTCGTTGCGTTTCACCTTGATCACCAGAAAGTCATGTACTACTGTCCAGTAAATGCCATAACAGTCCTGCCATACAAATAAATTTGTAAACGCACATTCAGAACCCCGTTGGTCAGGACGTGATAAATAACTTTCGAACAAAGGCCTGTCAGCCAATGTTATTTTTTTTAGTTCTAAAATAAAAAGGACCTCCTTAAGATACACAACTTTCCTATTCTGATATTATACCATAAAACTGTCTATTTACTAAAGAAAAAACCAATTGCCTAAGCAATTGGTTTTTTAACTTCATTAATTATTAGCCTTTGCGAGCATTGAAGCATTCGCGGCAGTATACCGGACGATCCATGGAAGGACGGAACGGTACTTCGGTGTCTTGACCGCATTCTGCGCAAGTAGCATGGAACATTTCGCGAGCCGGGCGCTCGTTGTTGATGCCCATACGTTGTTTGCGAGCTTGACGGCAACCAGGGCAACGGCCGGGTTCATTTGTGAAGCCTTTTTCTTCGTAGAATTCTTGCTCGGAAGCAGAGAATACGAATTCGGTGCCGCATTCACGGCATACTAAGGTTTTGTCTTCTTTCATTGGTTAATCACTCCTTACATTAAACATACCCCATAAGGACTTATAGATGTTACCACTGCTTCCTCATGTTGCGTATGTAGCATGGAAGAAGTTCGGAACCCTACCCGGACCACTGAGATATACTATAAGCAGTATATCTAAAAAAAAGATAAAAGTCAACAAGAAATGTACATTTTAAAATTTATAATTATTTAGGATATTTTATTCCGTCGGAGTTTACATTATCATTTAAATAATGTGTATCATTTACATACTCAATTGTAAAGCGGTCCTGCCATTTACCAATACAGGTTGTGCTGGCATTATGTACGCCAAACACCCACAGTTTATTGATATCAAGCCCCAGTAAAAGGCAAAGCTGTACTCTTATAACGCCGCCATGAGAAACAATTGCTATATTTTTATCGCTGTTATTTTTAAAAAGGTCTTCACAGACAGAACGAACCCGCAATGCAACATCGTCGAATGATTCCCCGCCTGGCATTCTGCACTGTGCCGGCTGTTTAAAAAACAACTCTAACTGATCACTCCATTTTGCTTTGATCTCATCATAGCTCAAACCTTCCCATTCGCCAAAACAAACTTCCTTCAGTTCATCTAAAGGCTGAACAGTAAGTCCATGAGCTTCAGCCAAAGGTGCTGCAGTCTGTCTGGCTCGCTGCATGGAGCTTGAATAAATTTCGTCCAATACAATATTTTCATAATGCTGTCCCAATGCTGCAGCCTGACACAGACCCTTGCTGTTAAGAGGATTATCTATGTGCCCTTGAAATTGAAATGTTTTATTAGCTTCTGTTTCTCCGTGCCTTATAAGATATATCTTGCCCATATTGCCTCCTTATTATTTACCTTTTACCTGTACTGAATGCGCAAATTCTTCCACTTCAGCATGTACTCCTGCTTCAGCAAATGTTTCCATTTCATTATACGCCTTAATGCCTGCATCAAACAAGGTAAAAGCTAAAACTGCGCCTTCTCCCGCCCCACTGTTAATATCCAACTTTAGCGGTGCCGATAGCTCCAGCCGATTCAATAATTTTTCCATACCCGGTTCTGCCGACACATGCCCTGCCATACAATATTCAAGAACTACCGGAGCTAATTTGCAGGCTCCGACAGCAGCCAGGCATGTAGCGATACCATCCAGAATTACAGGTACCTTGCAGGCAGCAGCCTGTAAAACAGTACCAGTCATAGCGGTTATTACCGGATCGTTAAGCTTTTGCAGAAATTCAATTCCTTCCAGCTGTAAAAATGCTTCTGTTTGTTCTGTAAGAGTATATTTTTCCAGACTTCCCAAGGCCAGCATTTGCAGTTTATCACTGACAATATATTCTTTTGTCAGAATAGCGCCTTCTTCAAGCGCTTCCTCAAGATTACAAGATGTGACCAGCAATGGGTAAACCTCTGCTTTAGCTTCTCGTACCAGCAAAACAACAGGCAGCTCCTCCTGCATCGCTTTAGCAACAGAATCTGTGTCAGCACTCCACAAAAACAAAGCTTTTTTAGGATATTGAACAGATTTTTTATCAGCACTGCCGATAATACCGGCGTAACGCGAAACCATAGCTTCCAGTTTTGCAAGTGAACCGACCGGTTTGATAAGATTGTCAAATCTGTTTTGTGCTTCCTCTACTTTTTGACGATCGATTGGTTTTATTTGTTCAATAATATTATTTATATCCATCTTTAAACCTTCCTTATCTTAGTAAGAATACTGCTGTCAGTAAATAAATCACATTGCCGCATTCAGTCAGTGCACCATATGTATCACCGGTAAGTCCGCCTAACTGTGTTTTTAAATATTGCGCTATTATCAAAGTGACAGTAAAACATATTCCTGCCACCGCCAGATATTGTAAACCACAGGCCGCAATAATACCTGCGCATACTGCAAAAGCAATATACGTATAAAATGGTTTGGCATACTTGGTAAACATATGCCCTATTCCTTCTTTTCGCGCATAGGGAAAATTGACAATAAAAACTACCATAAAAGTTCGTGTCGCAACGGACATCGTCAGTAAAACCCAGGTCAGTGTTTCACCGCTAAGTTCAAGATAGGCAGCTATTTTGAGCAGCAGCAAAATAATTATTGCCAATACAGCATTAGAACCAACATGGCTGTCTTTCATTATTTCCAGCATTCTCTCGCGGCTGCGGGCAGAAAAAACGCCGTCAGCAGTATCCATAAAACCATCGTACATCAACCCGCCGGTAATAATGATCTCGGCCAGCAGCAAAAGCGTTACCCGTAAAAAAAGCGGCGTTTCGATATAAAACAGGCCATAGTTTACGGCTGCCAAAAGTGATCCGATAACCAAACCTACCAGGGGAAAATACGGCACACTGCGCGAAAAATCTTCGTCACGCCAATCTGTCCGTTTTGAAAAACGCACTCGCGTCAAAAATTCCAAGCAAGTGATAAAATCACGCATGCATGCCACCACACTTATACAGTTCTTTATAGGTATTGATCGCCATCTGTAAAATAACAATCGCCAAAGACGCTCCTGTACCTTCGCCAAGACGCATACCCGCGTCAACTATCGGCGTAAGTCGCAAAACCTCCAGCATCTTTGCATGTGATATTTCAGCAGAAAGATGTGAACAAAGCATATAATCAGCACAGGCTGGTTCAAGTCCGTATGCAAGCAAAGCAGCGGCAGTCGCATTTACACCGTCTACCATTGTAGGAATACGGCGTCTGGCACCAGCTAAAATCATCCCCGCCAACCCGGCATGGTCATAACCGCCAACCTTACAGAGGATGTCCATGGCATCGCCCAAACGTGGTTGATTTTTAGCCAGACCATCAGCGACGACCTTTCTTTTTATCGCCATCCGTTCATCGTTGATACCAGTTCCCCTTCCTACTGTAAACTCGGGCGGCAACCCCAGAAATGCAGAAACGATTGCTGCGGTCGATGTAGTATTCCCGATTCCCATTTCTGCTGTTACTAATAAGTTATAACCTTTATCAATACATTCATCTGCGACCTTCATACCAACTTTCAATGCTTTTTCGGCCTGCTCCACTGTCATGGCCGGTCCCTGTGTAAAATCTTCTGTACCCCAGGCAACCTTCTCCTGGTGAACTTTAGGCATTGCACTCAAGTCAAAAGCCGTACCTGCATCGATCACAAAAACATCGGCACCGGCATGACGTGCCATAACGTTAGCGCCGGCAGTTTCCCTCATGTAACCGTTTATCATCTGCATAGTTACTTCCTGCGGATATGCGCTTACGCCATATTTGGCAATTCCATGATCGCCGCACATTAACAGCATTGCACTTTTGATTTTATCAGGCAATGCCGTACCAGTCATGGCAGCATATTTTTCAACCATTTCCTCCAGCTTACCTAAACTATGCAGCGGCTTATCCATTTTAGCCCAGTTATTTTTTATTACTTCCGCAGCGTTGCTATCCAACGGTGGAATCATTATTTTTTCCATTGCTCTGCTCCTTCATCATCAAAACTAAATGCCATTTTCTTTAGATCAACAGCTTGACCGGCGACACAATAAAAGACCCTGTCACATACATCGGCAACCTGCTGGTTTATCCATCCGGCAAGATCTCTGTACTCACGTGCCATAACATTATCCGGTACGATACCACCGCCAACTTCATTAGTAACAAATACTACCAGTTTTTCTGTTTTTCTGGCGGCTTCCAGTAATTTTACAATTTCACATTTGACAAATGTTACCTTTTCTTCAAAAGTTCCTGCAATTGCAACCTTGCCATACATCAAATTACTCATATACAAAGTAAGACAGTCAAACAAAATTGCATCCGCTTCCTTACCTGCCTCAACCATCACCTGTTCGGCAGCATAAGGTGCTTCATAATTATTCCATCTTTGGGGAGAACGACGTTCCTGATGTAGCCGAACACGTTCAGCCATCTCGTCGTCAAAGATTTCAGCCGTAGCTATATAAGCGCATTTAGATCCATAATGCAAAACAAAACGCTCTGCGAATTCACTTTTGCCGCTTCGTGCACCGCCAGTTACTAAAATCATTTCTTTACACATCCTTAAGCCTCCCTTCAAAATAAAAATACCCTCTCGAGAGAGGGCATAAATAAACAACCTATGCAAGTATCCACCTATCTCCCGTAGGTGTAAGATACCCGTAACAGGCAGGTCTCCTGGCTCAGGTTCAACATTCAGCTGCGCCTTCCCAGTTTCCCAGTGGCATATTGCAGTGAACTTCCCTTTACAGTAGCGGGACTGCGCCGGATTTACACCGGTCTTCCCTATTAAGCGCCGACCGCAATCGGCACACCTGTTGATTTTTTCCAATACTATATATTCTACATTCTTTTGCAAAGTCCTGCTGACCTGCAAAGCATTTTTTCATATTCTTCATCTAAATAATCATGGGCGTCATTAACATTCCTTACGGTAATCAATACACGGCTGCGTCCAAACCAGTAATACACCCTGATTTCATACCATTGAGCTACACCATCCGCTCCGACGAAACGACATTCGCAGCCAGAATAATCAGGAGTATTATTGTAATTTGCAGATAAAACGTCAAAATCAAGCTGAGCCGTAAATTTTTCAATATCTTCAGGATAAAGCAATTCCTGAACGATATGCTTGTAATCATTTTTATAATCACCTGTATACGGAATAAAAACATTCCCTGTAGGATTAAAAGCCATTCTTGAATAGCGTCCATCTTTTAGATTCAATTCAATTGCAAAATCATACATCTGCGGGAATAAATCGCCCAAATCTCTGTATGATGGTAATTTTACAGTACGTCCGTAACCGTTGATGCTGCGACGTTCAGCATTAACTATTTCAATCTTACTTAAATTAAGCAGATTTTCAAACTGCGGCCTTCTCAACGGCTGGCAATAATAGAATCCCTGAGCTATATTGCAGGAAACACTTTTCATTATCGCAACCTGTGCCTCAGTTTCAACACCTTCACAAATCATCGTGATATCCAATTCTTTTGCAATAGCTGCCATCCCTTTGATGATTTTGATATCTTTATCATTATCACAGGCGGCAAGCATTCTTTTATCTATTTTTAAAATATCAACGCTGATATCACTTAAAATACGCAGAGACAAATACCCGGCGCCAAAATTATCAACAGCAATCTTAAATCCCTGATTTTTCAGCTCGTCAACCTGCATCCCAGCAAAATTCACATCATCAGCCAATAATCTTTCAGCAAGCTCAACTACCAAAAGCTTGTGCGGAACATTATGCTTATCGGCAGCTTCTTTTAAAGAATCAATAAAATTTTCATCTTTAAAATGTTCAAATGAAAAATTACAGGAGATTGGAAAAACCTGTAACCCCAAGGCAAGGCGTAATGCTAAGAAATGGCAGACTTCTTCAAAAACAAAATTTTCAAATTTAGATAACTGGTTATTATCTTCAAGGATAGGAATCAAAACTTCCGGAAGAATTATCCCGCGCGTAGGATGCTCCCAGCGCAGTAAAGCTTCCGCACCAACAATCTCATTAGTATAGATATTGTATTGCGGCTGAAAATAAACAGTGAACTCTTTATTATTAAGAGCACTGCAAACTTCTTCAGAAAGAGAATTATAACCAGTTGTGAATTCAAAATCATTGATTATAAAGAAACTGCGGCAGCATTTGTGAAAAACTTTTTTGTTGAGCTGAGCAACAGTTTTTACCATTGCATCTTCCAGCGAGTCTTCAACTCGACATACATAAAGATCTCCACGCAGTTTGATGCTGACATTGCAAATACGCTTGACTTCGCTTTCTACCATATCAGATAATCCGTCAAACCAATTATTATGCGTTTCTTCATCTGTAAAAGGAACAAGGCAAAAGAACTTATCTCCGGCCTGTCTTGTTGTAAGATATCCCTTCACAACACGTCGGTTAAGCTCTGTTCCCAAAATGCGTAAAACATTATCTGCTGTCTCACGCCCATAAATATCAACGATATCATGGTAAGGGTCAATATCTAAATGTATTAGCGCCAAAAGCTCTTTTTTGCGCTGCAGCATTTCATCCGCTTTTTCTTTAAACTTATCAAATCCCAGTGTACCGCTTACTTTATCACGTACATATTTCTGCGAATACAACATTCTTTGATGTTCAGAAGACTTAAGGTAGAGAATTGCTACAAACACACCAAAAGCAATTATCGACAACAGGTAAAAATTCATAGTAATCTCCCATTATCTTTCAATATAATTATAGTAAGTATATATCTTTCGTATAAAAAATACTACATTTTTAACTACTTCAAAACATTTTTAAAGTAATTTAACCCAAAAGAAAATGACCATACAGTTCTTACCGAACCTATGGTCATTTTGTTTTAAGCTTCTACTTCTACTTCAACTCTTGATAAAATGAAACATAAATCAGAAAGTCTGTTCAAACAGATAAGAACCTGCTGATTGACTTCTTCTGTTTCAGATAAGCGGAGCAGACAGCGCTCGGCACGACGAGTAGTTGTACGCGCGATGTCCAAAGCAGCTGATCCGGGGGTGCCTCCGGGGATGATAAAATGACTCAAAGGCTGGAGCATATTATCGAATTTATCGATAGTTTCTTCAAACATTTTCACATGCTCTTCTTTGATATAAGGCTCAGGCAAATTCAAGCTTGCTATATCAGCCATCAGTGACATCAGAAGCTGCTGAACTTTGTAAATCGTTTCCCTGACATCTTCGCGTCTGACTGTAGCTCTTGCCAGGCCAAGCGCCGAACTGATCTCATCAACTGTACCGTAAGCTTCAACTCTCATGCTTTGTTTTGGTACACGTTCGCCTGTATAAAGTCCGGTAGTGCCTTTGTCACCAGTTCTGGTATATACTGCTGCTTTCATTTTGTCACCATCCTTCCGGAAAATTTTAAATTAATAAATTTCTTCAGCTTTAAAGAAATTTTTGATTTCGCGTGCAGCGGATTCTTCACTGTCACTGCCATGAACGATATTTTCGCCGATAGTCAGCGCGTAATCGCCGCGGATAGAACCAGGAACAGAATCTAACGGATTAGTAGCACCCATCTGGCCACGAACCGCTTTAATTGCATTCTCACCGGAAATAACCATTGCTGCAACAGGGCCGGAAGTAATAAATTCAACCAATTCACCAAAGAAAGGTTTGCCTTCATGTTCAGCATAATGATATTTAGCTTGTTCTTCAGTGATTTTTACTAATTTTAAAGCCGAAACTTTCAAGCCGCGGCGTTCAAAACGAGCGATGATTTCACCAATCAGATTTTTTTTGACACCATCGGGTTTTACGAGTACGAGTGTTTGTTGCATTGGAATCTCTCCTATCTAGACTATTTTAATTTATACTAAATCGCAAAACGATTTTAGCCTTTTAAAAGCTGCTGATACTTTTTCTTATCCAGTTTCTCGATCATTGCTGTGATCAGCTGAACAGCACCTTGATAATCATCCATATGAATAATGGATTGATGACTATGTATATAACGGGTAGGGATACTGAATGTTAATGTCAAAACACCGGTATCGTGTAAATGTATACGACCGCCATCAGTAGCACCGCCCTCTGAAATACTGATCTGTGTTGGCAGCTTCAATTCTTCAGCAACTTCTTTTGCAAAATCACGCAATGCTGTATTGGGAATCATACCAGCATCAAAAATTGTTATAGCAATACCCTTTCCCAATTTCGCAGGAGCTACATCATCACTTACACCTGGCGTACCACCAGCCACACATGTATCAATAACGAAAGCAACGTCAGGGCTCAGCAGATTAACGCTTGTTTGAGCACCACGTAACCCGACCTCTTCCTGTACTGTTGCTACACCATATACAGTATTAGGATGCTTTGTGCCGATATTTTCCATAACGTCTGCCATGACTGCACAGCCGATGCGATTATCCCAGGCTTTACCAAGCAGAGTTTTACCATCGCCCATAACTGCAAATTCAGCATATGGCGTCACTGGGCAGCCTTCGAAAACTCCTAAATTGCGAGCCATGCCTTCGTCGGCAGCGCCAATATCAATATACATATCTCGCTTGGCAACCACTTTTGTTCGTTCTTCCGGTGTCAGTATATGTGGAGGTTTACTGCCGATAACGCCAACAAGATCACCCTTGCTGCCGTGTACAGTAACGCGTTGGCTCAGCATAACCTGCTCCCACCAGCCACCTAAACAAGTAAATTTTAAAAAACCTTCTTTTGTTATATGCTTAACCATAAAACCAATTTCATCCATATGGCTGGCAAGCATAATTTTTGGCAAGTCCTTGCCTTGACCTTCATTAGTAAAAACAGCGCTGCCTAATTTATCATAAGATACTTTGGCTTTGCCCTGCAGCCGCTTTTGAAGCAAATTTTTAATTGATGTTTCAAATCCTGAAACACCGCAGGTTTCAGAAAGCTGTTTTAACCAAGTTAATTTTTTATCCAATTATTTCGCACCTCCACTGCTGCGCATAGCTTTGGCCTGCGCGCGTAACCGTGCCACACGGTCTGCGGTGCTGGGATGTGTACTGAATAACTGCTTCATATCTTTTGCGCTAAAGGGGCAAATGATAAACATATGAGCAGTATTTTCAGTAGCTCCCGGCATCGTTCTGTTTTTTGCATACGATTCTATTTTCAGCAAAGCGTCAGCCAAAGCATCCGGATTACCGCTTAACTCACCACCGGATTTATCAGCCATATATTCCCTCGAACGCGAAACAGCCATCTGAATAATACCTGCAGCCAAAGGCGCCAGTATCATCATAGCCAAACCAACAATAGCACTGCTGCTGCTATTGCGGTCTCTGTCGCCACCACCAAAGAACATCCCCCAGTGAGATAGCGTCGTAATAATACCTGCCATAGATGCAGCTATTGTACCGATTAAAATATCACCATGTTTGACATGACTCAATTCATGTGCCAAAACGCCTTCAATCTCATCTTTATCTAAGGCATTGGCCAAAGCGGTAGTTACTGCAACCGCAGCATGTTCAGGGTTACGGCCGGTTGCAAATGCATTCGGCACAGGGCTGTCAATAATATATACTTTAGGCATCGGCAAATTACCTCTTTCCGCCAAACGCTGCACCATTTTATATAAAGCAGGCGCACTTTTTTCATCAACCTGTTTGGCATTATACTGTGCCAAAACCAGTTTATCGCTGTTCCAGTACGAAAATAGATTCATGGCGAGGGAGATGATAAGCATCATCATCATACCGCGGGCACCGCCGAAATAATCTCCGACCAGTACCAATAACACAGTAAGAGCCGTCATTAAAAAAGCTGTTCTCATACTTTTTTGTTCCTCCTCAAAATAAAAACTATCGAACATTATCTATAAGACCTGCGTAAGTCTTATAGCATATTATACCAATTACTGCACTATTTTTCAATTTGCGCTTTAACAGCTGTCAACATATTTTCACTGTTTTCACGAACTTTTTTCTTTAAAATAGGATTTAACAGCCCGGCAATCATCGGAATACCAAATTCAAAATCTACCAGCAGGGAAACTTCTGTCCCTTCACTCACAGGTACAAGTCTCCATTCCCCTTCCATTTTTTTCAAATCACCCTCGGTCTGACAATAAGTGATACGCATTTCTTCCGGATAAAAGGTATCGCGTTCAGTCCAGACGATTTTACGACCATCAACATTAGATACCCAATGTGAAACAGTAGTATTTTCTCCGCGTTCTAAAATTTCTACACTCACCAGATCATGCATAAAAGAGGGGTAAGCTTCCATATTTTTTATGATTTCAAAAATAGGCTTACTATCGCCGTTGATCACAATCTTTGTTTCTACGCAAGGCATAATTCTGCTCCTTTTATAAATCTTCAATCACTTCAGCCGTACTGCTGACAGCTTCTCTAAAGATAGTCAAAACCTGATCAATAACATCTGTAGGCATGATCAGAGGCGGTTCAATACGAATAACTTTAGGATTATTTAGAGTATAAGCAATAATAACTCGTTTATCGATCATCAGCGACATCAGCATTCCACCGGCGCCTTCTTTTGTAAGCTCAATTCCGATCATCATTCCGCGGCCGCGGATCTCTGCGATGACCGAAGGATAATCTTTTTGAATTGATTCCAACCCTTTTTTAAAGTATGCCCCCGCCGCAGCACTGCGATCCAGCACATCATTTTTTTCAATGTAATTCAGCGCAGCATTGGCAGCAGCACACGCTAATTGATTACCGCCAAAAGTTGAAGTGTGTAAAAAAGGTGCTTCTATTAATCCAGCCCAGGCATCAGCCGTAGCGGTTATAGCTCCGATCGGCATCACCCCTCCACCTAACGCTTTAGCCGTAGCCATGATATCCGGAGTTATCTGCTCATGTTCAACCCCAAACCAGGTCCCGGTTCTGCCAATACCAGTCTGTACTTCGTCCGCAATCAGTAAAGTACCGTATTGGTCACATAACTCTCTTACTGCTTTAAAATAACCTTCCGGCGGAACGATGATGCCGCCTTCCCCTTGAATCGGCTCTAAAATAACGGCAGCTGTTTCTTCATCAATAGTTTCAGCAAGATCATCTATATCCCCATATTCTACATGTGTAAAATTATCCAGCAGCGGTTTAAACGGATCTCTAAACAAATCTCTGCCAGTAGCTGTCAACGAACCAAAAGTTTTTCCGTGAAACGCATTCCTTGCCGCAATAAACTTTTTCCTTTTTGTAGCCAGTCGCGCAACCTTCAGGCATCCCTCAACAGCTTCTGTACCGCTGTTAACGAAAAAACTGTATTGCAAAGCACCGGGAGTAATTAAAGCCAGTTTTTCAGCCAGGTCTGCCATAGGTCTGTTAAAAAGCACTTTACCGCTCATTGGCATTTTATGCAGTTCTGCTTCTACAGCAGCTACGACATCAGGATTGCGATGTCCTAACGCAAACATTCCGTAGCCGCCAAGACAATCAATGAATTGTTTGCCCTCGCTGTCAGTTATAGTCCACCCCTCTGCATATCTTTCAACGCTTGCCAATCCCATAAACCGAAATAATTTCGCCTGAGCAGGGTTAATATATTTTTCATATTTACTGATCGTTTCTTCGACATACATATGTATAATCCTCCGACTACTTCAATAAACTACTTACAGGAACTAATTGAATACCAGATGCATTTACCTCGTCGATAACTTTGCTCCACGCTGCGGCAGTATGCGGTCTGGCATGACAAATGGCAATAGCGCTTCCATTTCTGTCCGCCATTTCTACAGCCTGCCATATTTTAGCAATAATGTCATCTTCGTCGGAACTGTTGTCCAAAAATATATTGTTATGGGCAGTAGGAACACCCATACTGCGTGCGACCTGATCACCTATAGATTTGGAGTATGTACTGCTGTCTACAAAAAACAAGCCTTGTTGTTTTAAAACTTTCAATACAGCTTTCATCGTTGCTTCATTACTTGTTGCTTTAGAACCCTGATGATTATTGACACCTTCGATACCAGGTAAACTATCTACCGCTTTCCGAGTTAATTGCTGCACCTGTTCAGCAGTCATATCAGTCAAGATTGTAATCTTACCCTCAGACATAGCTGTTCTGTCCATAGGTTCCATAGGCAAATGCAGCATCGCAGTCTGACCGCCGCCTTTTATAACATGCAAAGCGTCACTGCTGAAATCTTTATAGGGAAGAATAGCGTAACTGAAAGGCGCATTCAAATTGACCAGCTTTCTCACCGGTGCCAGATCGTAACCACAATCGTCAATAATGACAGCCAATTTTCCATGATATTTCTGAGCAGTTTTTTTGTCATCTTTCTTCGTACTTTCGTCTTCTTTGATATCTTTATCTTCTTTAGTCAGATTTAAGTTATGATAAAAGTAAACCGTATCGGTGATAAAATTCATTTTACCAGTTCCTGCTTTAGCTGAAATAGCAATTTCCATACGTACAGCTTCCCAACCATTATAAGTAGCCTCACGCTGATTGAGAACAATCATTTTCGTACCGGAAATCTTTTCGCCAAGCCAGGCTGCCGCACCTTCTAATCCAGTACTTGGCGGAACTCCAATAGCCAGCTGCCGCTTATTCCAGACAACTTCTCCACCTGTTTCTTTCATACGTTCGTGCTGATCTTCACGACCATTATCAGTTAACTGCCAGTTATCCTTCGATAATAAAATATCATCGACTGCCCTATGCGCTTCTTTGGACTCTTCTCGCAAATCAACCGAAGAAGAACCAGTCAAGCCTTTATCAAGCACATCTTTTTCTCCGTCTCTGCTCGCCGCATAATAAATGCCTCCAGCAACAGCTATAGCTAATAATACTAAAATCAAAGTCAGTACAAAACCTCCTCCTGACCCTTTTTTTCTATTAGTCCTTCTTGCCATAGTAGCCTCCTCTATGCCCGCGGATGCGCTTTTTCATAAATATCGCGCAGGCGTTTATTTGTTAAATGCGTATATATCTGTGTCGTAGAAATATCCGAATGCCCTAAAAGCTCCTGGACAGACCGCAGATCAGCACCATTGTCAAGTAAATGTGTTGCAAAGGAATGCCTCAGCATATGTGGTGTAAGCTCCTTATTTAATCCTGCCTGATGCCCATAACCGCGAATGATTTGCCAAAACCTCTGCCTTGTCATTTCATTTCCGCTCATACTTAAAAATAAATTCTTTACATTAGGATTTTTAGTATGAAGCAGTTTGGGCCTTACCACATTTAGATATTTATCCAAATATTCAACTGCTATGCTGCCAATGGGTATTAACCGCTCTTTACCGAAAGCGATGATATACTTCATTTGCAGATTAACGCCGCTGACAGGCAAACCCAATAATTCAGAAACACGCATTCCCGTTGCATAAAGCACTTCCAGCATCGTTCTGTCACGATAGCCTTCATCCGTTCTCAAATCAGGCTGTTCCAAAAGCTTCAAAACCTCTTCCTGATTTAAAACTTTTGGCAGCTTGATACCTTTTGTTCCAGCTTCTACAACTTCCGCAGGATCAATCTCCAAATACCCTTCTGCTGTCATAAAACGATAAAAAGATTTTATAGCAGCAAGTTTTCTGGCAATCGTTGCTGCGGCTAAACCTTTATTTTTCAAACCTGTCATATAGCGAATAACCTGCTCACGCGATACAGTTGCCAAGGCGTCATTATCCTTTAATCCTAAAGCTTCTTTAAACAAACGCAAATCACGCTCATAAGCTAATCTTGTATTTGACGCTAAGCCTAATTCAACTGTCAGATATTCAAAAAACAAATTTAATTTATCGTTCATATTTCATCCTCAAAAAAGAAAAACAACGCTCAAGCGCTGTTTTTCAAAACATTATTGTTCGCGCTTTTCTGGCTGCATAATTGTAATATTAGCAGCCGGCGAAATAGTCGATATAGCGTGCTTATAAACAAGCTGTTGTTTGCCTTCATTTTCAATAATAACAGTAAAGTTATCAAAACCTCTTACCAGACCTCTGATTTGGAAACCATTAATCAGGTAAATAATGACGCCAAGGTTTTCCTTACGCACATGATTTAAAAAACTGTCCTGTAAATTCATTGCTGGCTTTGATCCACTATTATTCATAGCTTTCCCCTCCAAAATAATTTCTATCTATTGTTATAATTTTACCGCAGTTTAAACTTTTCCACAAGCGTTTGCTGCATCTCGTCAATAATCTTTTCATACACAGGCTCTTTTTCCAAATCAAACCATTTAATATACGGCATCTGACGATACCAGGTAAATTGGCGTTTAGCAAAATTACGTGTCGCCTGTTTCAATTTCTCAACTGCTGCCAATTTATCCATCTGGCCTTGTAGATACCAGACTATTTGTCTGTAACCAATGCTGCGCATCGACTGAGCATCCAATGATAGCCCACTGTCGAGTAAAGATTTAGTTTCCTCTACCAGACCCTCTGCCATCATTTTATCAACTCTGACATTGATCCGCGCATATAAACTTTCTCGTTCCATTCGCAGACCAAAAACAACAGTTTCATAAGGCCATTCCTCCGACTTCCTATGAGCTATTTTTTCACCACTCTGTGCTGCTTCAATAGCTCTGATAATTCTTCTGCGATCATTTATATGTAATCTTGAAGCGGTCTCCAGGTCAAGTTCCTGCAGTTTTTCATACAAGGCGCTGTTGCCGTGTTCTTCAGCAAATGCTTCCAATTCACTGCGTAGTTCACTGCATTCTTCAACAGTATTAAATTCATAATTTTCAAGCAGGGCCTTGATATAAAGACCGGTACCGCCAACAATTACAGGTAATTTACCACGACTATTGATATCAGCAATTATTTTTTCCGCTTTTTCTTTAAAATCAACAACGCTGAAAGCAGCATCCGGCGGCAAAATATCGATTAAATGATGCGGTACTGCCGCCAGTTCTTCAGCAGAAGGTTTAGCTGTACCAATATCCATTCTTTGATATACAAGCATGGAATCACCGGAAATTATCTCGCCATTCAGACGTTTGGCTAAGGCTATCCCGCAATGGCTTTTGCCTGTTGCAGTAGGACCTAAAATGACTGCAACTCTCGGTTTCATGCCGTTACCTCCTTCGGATACCATATTTTACACGGCTATAACGGCCGCCCAGAATTTCCGTACACCCTAAAGCTTCCAATAATTTTTGTCCGCGTTCTTTAACCACTACACAAGGAGCTACCCTAAGTGCCGCCTTAACAGTCGCTTCTGTTAACGGTTTCTCACAGGAAATAGGCCTCAATGGCTCCATATTTGAAGAAGCATTTATCGGTATTCGAAACATTGGGTCAAAATAAACAACATCAAAGCTGTCGGCTGGCAAAGTGTACAAATACTCATCTGCTTCCGCATATACCGTTTCTATTCTGCGCATGGCGTTGTTTAAATCAACATCTTCAGCCTGATAATTCTGCAGACCTTCGCTGACCACAAAATGTAACAACGGCGAAGCCTCAACAGCACAAACAGTTCCTGTCCAGCCTGTAATAAAACTGGCAACAACAGCATCACTTGCCAGCCCCATCGTACAATCCAGTACTCTCATTCCCGGTTTAAGAGCCAATGCAGCACTAAAGTGATCGGACTCGTGCTTTTTTAAACGCTGTACACGCAAAACGGCCATACTTGGATGAAAAAAGAAAGTTCCAGAAGCAGTATATACCTGCGGGCCTTTATTTGTTGCTACTAAAAGTGCTTCTACCCGTTCTTGATCTAGTAAAAACCCCAAAGACCCCCTACTGCCACGTTCCACATATTTTACACCAAATTTTGCTGCCCATGTTTGCGCAAGTTTTTCTAAGGCAACATTTTCACTGCGTCCAACTGTTACTGCAAATTTAAACGTTTTCTGCATGTTTAAGTTCGCTTAAACATCTTGTATAACTCGGCCGAATTTATTTCAACCATACACGGTCTGCCGTGAGGACAAGTAAAAGGATGCTCTGTATTGCAAAGATCAATAATCAGTTGTCGCATTTGGCGCATATTCAGCACCTCACCGGCTTTAATTGCTGCTTTGCAAGCAGTCATATGTAAAATATTCTGACGCAAATCACTTGGATTAATCGTTCTTAATTCACTCAGCATTTGAGTAATTTCACGCACAAAGTCCTCGGCATCATCAGCCTTAATATCTGAAGGCAAGCTTGAAACGCGCAGCATAGATTCGCCTGCAGCCTCAATATCGACACCCAAACGCAGAAATTCTTCCCGATGTTCCTCTATCAAATTTACATCCTGGGCAGTAACATCGATATATAAAGGAATCAACATCTGCTGGGCCGGAATATCATTATGGGACGCAACAAGCTTATCGTATAAAATGCGCTCATGCGCGGCATGCTGGTCAACCAAAAACAAAGAATCATCAGATTGGGCAACAATAAAAGTTCTGTCAATCTGTCCCAATGGCCAAATCGTATCAACACCACTATCGGTATCAGTGAAGTCGATAATATTAGAAGCAATGTTATCTTGCTTGTCAAAAACATCACGAGTTTCACTGATCGTATAAACAGGCTCCGTTTTTGGAGGCCTGTATGTGTATTCAGGTTCTTTCCAAACGCTTTGCTGTTGTGACTTGTAAGCCGAGTAAACCTCAGCCTTTGCTGTACTGATATTTGTCTCAGTTGTTTTTAAGGCTGGCAACTCTATCTCAGGCACTTTAGTTTCAGCGGCTGGTGTTTCAACAACTATCGATGGTTCTGTTGCTGCCACAACTGCTTCAGCAGACTTGAATACCTGCAGTTCAGAATCATCCAATAATGTCAGGTCCTGAGGTTTAGCGCTCATAGGTCTTGTCAGTGCATCAGTCAAAGCTTTATACATCGCTTTATAAACAGTACTGTCATCGCTGAACTTAATTTCACTCTTCTGAGGATGTACGTTAACATCAATACTTTCAGTATCGACGGTAATATTCAAAATAGCAAAAGGGAAACCGCTTTTCGGAATCTGAGACTGATAGGCATGATCAATCGCCTTGGCGATCATTCTGTTAGTAATGATACGTCCGTTTACCAGCAACGTCTGCCATTGACGCGTGCCTTTTAGTAAAGTAGGTTTACCAATAAAACCTCTTACCTTAACTTCGCTGTCAGCAAAATCAACGGTCAAAAGCTCCTCACTAACATTTTTACCATATAGTGCCTTAACAGTATCAACTAAATCTCCGTTACCCGGCGTACTCAAAACCTCTTTATCATTGCTGACAAGCTTAAACCGCACATCAGGGCGTGATAAAGCCAATTTTGTTATCAATTCACTGATATAACGGCTTTCAGTCTGTACAGTACGTAAAAATTTACGCCTGGCCGGAACATTAAAAAATAAATTTTCAACAATGATCGTCGTACCCGTGTGCCCACCAGTAGCAATACATTCTGCCTGATCGCCGCCTTCAATTTTTATTGAAGTAGCAAACTCCTCGGTAACAGGACGTGTCAGCAGCTGGAAGTTACTAACAGAAGCAATACTCGGCAACGCTTCACCGCGAAATCCTAAAGTGTTCAAATGCAGCAGGTCTTCAGCAACTCTGATTTTGCTTGTAGCGTGCCTTAAAACTGCTAATTTTGCATTTTCTTCCGACATACCGCTGCCATTATCGACAACACGAATATATTCTGTACCACCGCCAAAAATAGTGACCTCGATGTTATCTGCACCTGCATCCAAAGAGTTTTCTACAAGCTCCTTTACTACAGAAGCAGGTTTTTCAACAACTTCACCGGCAGCGATCTGATTCGCTGTATTTTGATCTAATAACTGCACTTTTTGTTCGTTCATAATTCACCGCCTTCCCTTTTTGCTTCATCCTGCAATTTATACAAAGCATTCAAGGCTTCGATTGGCGTCATCGCCATAACATCCATTTTTAAAATCTGCTGCTGCAGACTGCTGGCAAACAATGATCCCATAGGTGCTGTTTCTTTTTCTTCCCTGGGTGTTATCTGAACGCTGCAGGCAGTTTCACAATTATCATATTCTTCCAGAATATCCTGGGCCCTGTCAATGACCTTTTTAGGCAGTCCTGCCAGCCTTGCCACATGTACGCCATAACTGCGGTCAGTACCGCCGGGCACGATTCTGCGCAAAAAGACAATATCATTACCACGTTCTTTAACTGCCACAGAATAGTTTTTTACTCCGTTCATCACGTCTTCCAACGCGATCAACTGATGATAATGTGTAGCAAATAATGTTTTTGCTTTTATTTTCTCATGAATAAACTCCATGACAGCACGTGCAATACTCATACCGTCAAAAGTACTTGTACCACGTCCAACCTCATCCAAAATAATCAAACTGTCTTTAGTTGCGTATCTGAGAATCTGTGCAACTTCATTCATTTCTACCATGAATGTACTTTGACCAGTCGCCAAATCGTCACTGGCACCGACACGGGTAAAAATCTTATCTACCGGGCAAATAGTTGCCTGACGTGCGGGAATAAAGCTGCCCATCTGTGTCATCAAGACCAGCAGAGCAACTTGGCGCATATAGGTCGATTTACCTGCCATATTCGGTCCGGTAATAATAATCATACGTTCATCATTATTATTGATGGTTGTATTATTAGGAACGAAAATCTCGCGATCCAGCAAACGCTCTACAACAGGATGACGACCGTCATAAATCTTTATTTCACTGCGATTATTCAGTTCCGGACACACATAGTTGTATTTAAATGCTACTTCCGCCAACGATACTAAAACATCAATATTGGCCAAAGCACGAGCAGTTTTCTGCATTTGAACAATCTGAGACCTTATTTTTTCACGCAGCTGTGTAAAAATATAATATTCAAGCTGTTCGATTTTTTCTTTAGCGCTTAAAATTTTATTCTCAAAATCTTTTAATTCCGGGACAATATACCGTTCAGCATTTACAAGTGTTTGCTTACGTACAAAATAATCCGGTACATTTGCGCTTTGGCCTTTAGATACCTCGATATAATAACCAAAAACTTTATTATAACCAACCTTTAATGTTTTGATACCAGTTTCTTCTTTAATCTTAAGTTCAAAATTCTGCATCCATGTTTTGTTATCACTGGCAATTGAATGCAGTTCATCTAACTCTAAATCAAAGCCGCTGCGGATCATGCCCCCTTCACGTACAGAAAAGGGCGGCTCATCAACAATTGCTGCCAGCAAAGTAGTAAACAGCTCCTGATGCAAATGTACATCCTCGCATAACTGCTGCAAAAGTTTACTGTTACAATATCTTAGTAAGCTTTTTATTTCTGGAAGCACCGCCAGCGAAGAACGCAATGAAACCAGATCACGCGCATTAGCACTGCCAACTTCGATACGTGAAACTATACGTTCCAAATCAAAAATTGCCTTTAATTTTTCCTGCAGATTACCGCGCATCTGTACATTTGTCAGCAATTCTCCTATCGCTTCCTGCCTTGACCTTATCTGTGATAAATCAAGTAAAGGACATTCTATCCAATTCCGGAGTTTACGAGCACCCATGGAAGTAGAGGTAAAATCAAGCACATCTAATAATGTACCTCGTTTAGAACCATCACGCATATTCTTTATAAGTTCTAAATTTCTAACAGCTGTTGCATCCAAATTCATAAACTGCTCTTTAGCTATGCGTGATAAGCTGTTAATATGCGACAAATCAGCTTTAACGGTCACATGCAGATAACGCAGTAAATGTTCTACTGTATCATGTACTAAAGTATCGGCAACATCATCACTGCCAAAATGCTGCGCAAAATACTGCGGTGCACCTTCTTCTTCCTGATATACAGAAACAGCACACTCTGGAACTTTACTTTTGATCCAAACTGCTAAATTTTCCCAGTTTACAATACCGCTATACGCAACTAACTCTGCCGGTTGAATGCGAAACAATTGTTCCTGTATTGCCATTAAACGCTCTTCACCAGCAGCACTGAACCATTGGCATTCACCGGTAGAAATATCGGCAGCAGCAAGACATAATTCACTGCCATCCTCCTGCAGGAAGACTAAATATCTGTTATGCTTATCATCTAAAAGCTGTTCACTCAAAACAGTGCCCGGTGTAATGATCTTAACAACCTTGCGTTCAACTATCCCTTTAGCCGCTTTAGGGTCTTCCACCTGCTCACAAATTGCGATGCGGTAACCTTTTTTGATCAGTTTTGCAATATAATTATCGACAGAATGATAAGGCACACCACACATCGGTATCTTTTCTTCCATACCGCCGGCACGCCCAGTCAAAGTAATATTTAATTCTCTGGAGGCAGTCAGCGCATCCTCAAAAAACATTTCATAAAAATCGCCTAAACGGAAAAACAGCAATTCATCCTCATGCTGACGCTTTACTTCAAGGTACTGCTGCACCATCGGCGTATAAGCAGTTGTCATTCTACCGCCTTCCCTTTCAAAAGCCAGGTCTGCGCAGTTTCAATTTGCACCTGCACTTTATCCCCCAGCTCAAAATCACGACCTTCGACTGGCCATAAAACCAGCTTATTTGTACGCGTTCTTCCGCTCCATACTTTATTATTATTATTACTTGGGCCTTCAGCTAAAACTTCCAGTGTTTTGCCAACCATGGCTTCATTACGCTGCAAGCTTGAAATATTCTGGGCTTCCATCAATAAATTCAGCCTAGCTTTTTTTATCTCTAACGGAACCTGTTCTTCCATCGCCGCAGCCGGTGTTCCAGAACGCTTGGAATAAATAAAGGTGAACGCAGCATCAAAACCAACTTCTTTTACTAAATTCAACGTATCACTAAAATCAGCTTCTGTTTCACCCGGAAAACCGACAATGATATCCGTTGTAATAGCAGCTTCAGGCACATAACGTCTGATCATGGCTACAAGCTCTAAATATTTTTCTCGTGTATAACCGCGGTTCATTGCTTTCAAAATTTTATTGCTGCCAGATTGAAACGGGATATGAAAGTTTTCGCAAATATGCTCACATTCGGCAACTGCTTTGATAACATCTTCGTGCATATCACGCGGATGACTCGTCATATAGCGAATCCGTTCCACTCCAGGGATTTCATTTACACGGCGCAGTAATTTAGCAAACTGGTCTTTCACAGCAAAATCTTTCCCATAAGAATTTACATTTTGCCCTAACAACGTAAATTCTTTATACCCCTTAGCAACAGCCTGCCTAACCTCGTCTACAATATTTTCTATACTGCGGCTGCGTTCACGCCCACGTACATAAGGAACAATGCAATACGTACAAAAATTATTGCAGCCATACATAATAGGAATCCAGGCTGAAAAACCGCTTTGACGAATACGCTCACCCTCAAATTCGCTTTCTTTTACTTCTAAACTATTATAAACACGCTCACCCTTTTCAGACAAATACTCAGCAAGTATTTCTTTAAACCCGTTGACATGAGCCGTGCCGATCAACAAATCGATTTGCGGATGTTTTTTTATAAGCTTCTCACCATCTTTTTGTGCCATACACCCAGCAACACAAACTATCTGCCCTGGATGATTAGCTTTGACCCCTTTCAATTCACCAATTTTCCCTAAAATACGCTTTTCCGCACTCTCACGCACACAACAGGTATTTACTACCACAACATCTGCATCATGAAAATCCTCAGCAGCTTTATAACCAAGCTCCTGCAGCTGCCCAGCATAATGCTCAGCGTCACTTTCGTTCATCTGGCAGCCATAATTTAAAATTGCATAAGTTTTTGCAGTCACTGAATACACCTCATATTAAAATTGAAACTGCATATGGGCAGCCTCTCAAAATTATCTATATTATATTATTATACCTTTTTCGGTTAGCAGTGGCAAATTTTAACAATTAAAATTTTAACCAAAAAAGCAGAGCATATGCTCTGCTTTACAACATTCTACTTCTATACCAGGCCACAGTTTCATCCAACGCTTCTTTAAAAGCATATTGCGGAGTCCAGTCCAATTCATTTTTTATTTTTTCACAATCCATAGGATATCTTAAATCATGCCCTGCTCTATCTTCTGTAAATTCAATTGCATTTTCATCTTTGGCTAAAATTTTCAGTACTAATTTTATAAAGGTCAGATTAGACATCTCAGTGCCGGCTGCAACATTATAAATATGGCCTGATTTTCCATGTCTGATGATTTTATCAACAGCAACACAATGATCCAGCACATATAACCAGTCACGTTTATTTAGTCCCGAACCATAAACAGGTACCTTTTGACCATGTTCTGCTAAAGATATGATTTTAGGCAAAAGTTTTTCACAATGCTGCCACTTGCCGTAGTTATTACTACTGCGACTAACAGTAACATTTAAATTATACGTTCTGGCATATGCCAAGCATAACAAATCTGCTGATGCCTTTGAGGCTGCATAAGGACTGGAAGGCTGTAATGGCGACTCTTCTGTGAACCCATGCCAGTCATAATCAAGCGGTTTATCCCCATATACTTCATCTGTCGATATCTGATGGAATCTTTCTACTGCAAATTTAACACAGGCATCTAACAACACACCTGTACCTTCGACATTAGTTTTAGTAAAAATAGCCGGAGAAATAATAGAAGTATCGACATGGCTCTCAGCTGCAAAATTTATTACAGCATCGAACTTGTACTGCGCAAAACAACTTTCAACAAATTGCTCATCACAAATATCGCCCTGGATGAAAGTGAAATTATTTAATTTAACAACTTCTGCCAGAGCAGCCATATTAGCAGCATAAGTCAGCTTGTCCAAACATACAATTTCATCACTCGGATACTGCTGTAAATGCCAATTTATGTAATTGCTGCCAATAAATCCGGCACCGCCGGTAATCAATAAACGCATAAGTACCTCTTTAAATAATCACAACTGATAAATTTAGTATATCAATTATTAATATCTTTTTTCTTGCTTTTTGAAAATTCATGTACATTAGATACATTAAAATAATTCAAAAGTGTTAATATTGCACCTAAGGATATATAGTAAGTTAAAAATATATAATTACTAAACATTGCCACAATAGACGCAATCCAAGCAATCAAAATAAATATAAAATTATATTCTTGTATTAAATAAAACCAATTTCTATATATTTTTATTATCACATATCCCATTGGTAAAAACCATAAAATCAGTCCTACAATACCATTGTTAATAATAATATTTATAAAACCATTAACTACTGGAAATTCCGATTTAAAAGGGCCATTTTTATAGATATCGAACTGCCAATTTCTTACTTCCTGATTATTTAAATCTTCGTAATTTAAATAATTTGCTATATATGCATCTTTTAACCCGTCACCAACTCCAAATATAATATGTTTCTCTGCTACCTTTATATTAGTAACAAGATTTATGTAACGAGCATTATTACTTCTTGCATTGGAATCAGCAATAGATAAAACATTATTATTTAAATATTCCTTATACTTAATTGTATATTTTTCATCAAAAAATGTAGAAGCTCCAGCAATAAAAGTAATACTTGTTATTATAGTCACTATTAATGCAGTAGTAAAGTATTTCTTTCTCTCAAATATACTAATTAAATATAGTAATCCTAATTCACCAATATATAATACAATTGCAGTTCTTGCTTGCGTTAAATAAATCAAAAAAGAAAAATAGGCTACAGTAAAGATAGTTTTAATATTTTTACTTTCATACAAGTAACTCCACAAAAAAGGAATTATTAATGAAACTATTATTCCAAAATGAGAAGGCTCTGTACATAAACTACGCAATTGATTCTCCCAAATTAATGGTGGCCACCAACCATGGACTACAGAAACATCATATAAATATGGGTTTATTATTTTCAATAATTTATAAGCGTATATATTATTAAATTTCAAAACAAAGACTTCCAAAATTGAATATATTCCACACAAAAAAGCTAATATCAAAACATATCTACGAATAATGAAAAACATATTTTCCTTCTTAATCATATATAAATCATATATTAAATAAACAGTACCCCAGCATGTAATTGTAGGTAATAAAACTTTATTTACAGATAATCTAAGAAAAATATAAATTTTGACTATTATTTCTCTATCAAAATAATAAACTATTATAGGAAATTTTTTTAGTATTAAATCTAATTTATTAGATTGAAACTCTTTCAAAAAATTTATATATTCGTAATTTATTACACCATGAAACAAACAAATAATTTGCCAACACAAATAAATACGTATATATAAATATAGTATATTATTTATTGTTTTTTTAGGCCAAAATATATTTCTTATGATACAAGATAACAAAGCTATAATAGTAAAGTACAAAGAAAGTTTAGTTCCAACAATAGATATTGAAAATATATCAGGTATACTGTCAAATGGTAATGCTATTATTGATAACCCAAGAAAAATTTCCTGAATTTTAATAATATTTTTTTCTTCTACCATTATTTCACCTCATAATATGTATATCTAATTTTCTTAAAGATACATACATCATCAAAGTAACACAAAATTCCGTTAACAACATTGTAAAAGCAGCACCCTTGTCAGAAAAAAAATAGCTCATAGGTATTATTAAAATAATGCTTATCAACGCAGAAACAAGCAAAATTCTGCTATAAATCCTATTATAACCAAAAGTTAACAACGTATGGGTCCCTAGTACATTACTTATAGCTACTAAAAAAGGAATAGCAGATAATATTTTTATTAAAATAATAGATTGTTCATATTGAACTCCTAATAATACTGAAACTATTTCATCTGAAAATATAAATAAAATAAAAAACATAATAAATCCAAATATCGAATAACATTTTAAAACTTTTCTGATGAATAAAATCGCATTCGATTTATTTATAATAACTTGTTGGCTTATATAAGGAAATATTGCCAAAGAAATAGGGTTCAATATTCCTTTAATACTATCAATTATTTTATTAGCAGCTCCATAATATCCAACAATTACATCATTAGTAAATAAGCGCAAAACAATAATATTAGTTGCAGTATAAGCATTTATTGCCAAAGTAGAAATAAAAATTTCCCATCCTTCAATAAAAGTATTTGCTACATACTTAATTGAAGGAAACAAAAACAGATAATTATATTTTTTTATTAAAAAAAGCAATGCAAAAATACCTGATAAAACATTAGTCAATGATTGGCAAGCTGCAGCTATAATATAATCTTCTGGAGTACATACAAATAAAAAAATGGCAATAACTGTGATAGATCTTGATAATATATTTATTACAGTTATGTATTCCATTTTTTGTATGCCTTGAAAAAACCATATTGGAAACATTATATTTCCAATAACATTTAAATACAAGGCTGCAAATAATTTTATATCAATAAAATTCAATGAAAATGTAAACAAATAAATTATCAAAAATAATAATGTAAGAAATGTGCCCAAAATTATTTTGCATATAATAACAGAAGAAAAAATTTCCCCTTGTTCCAATAAATCATTTGTTATTGCTATACGTCGTGGAGTAATAATATTAAACCCATAATCAATAATAATTACAAAATATTGTATTATACTTTGCATAAATACAATAGTTCCATACTTTTCTACTCCTAATACCCTTACTAAATAAGGTAAAATGGCCAAAGCTAAAAGATATTCTAATCCCTTCAGACTAACCATTGAAAAAATATTTTTCAATAAATTTTTTTTCATAATTTAACAAACTTCCATTATTTTTATAAATTATATAAGCGTTTAAGTGCTTGCCTCAAAAAGAAGCCTTTTCTAACCTTTATACCTATTTTTTCTACATTAAGTTTAATTCTTTCATAATCGTTTTCATTTATATTTTCAAAAATTCTCGAAATTTCTTCTAAAGAATTTATGCAAAAACCTATATTGTTTTTTTCTACAAAAATAGCTGTAGCTGATTTTGACCAGCAAATAATTGGTAGCCCTGCTGCTATATACATAGATAACTTAAATGGATTATTATATTTCAAATATTCGCCAAATTTACCATCGCATTTATCAATTGAATCACCATCCCAAATAAGTCCAAAACTTCCATTTAACTTATGAACAATATCAATAGGATCTAAAATACCATTATAATTGATAAACTCTGCTGTAATATTATTTTTATCGTAGTTTGGTCCATATAACTCCAAAATGAAATCTCTATTTTTCATAAAACACATCCGACTTAAGAAAGGTGCTTTTGCAATATTTCCAGCAAAAATCACCTTCCGTTCTAAATTACGCTTTTCAAAAATATCATCATCTATAATATAGTCAAATAAATCTATACTTAAGCACTTTTTATTTTTTAATCCATGGTTAATCAAAAAACTTATCATAGTTTCATTATGGAATATAATTCTATCCGCACAATTAAAAATATTTATTTCTTTTTTTAAAGCGGATTTTTCTATTTTATCAGTTTGCAATGAATATATATCATGAACTATTAAACATAGTCTATTATTTTTTAATAGTCTTTTCCGTATTATATAATCAAATATTCTCCCTTTTAAAAAAGGATAGTTCAAAAAAATTAACTTGTCTTCCAGAAAAAATAATTTTATTGCCAATGAAACTCTACTGTTATTTAAATAATAATAGAGTTTACCTAACACGTTTTTATTTTCCATCACATCTAAGAAAGACACACCAACTTTGTTTATGGGGATCATATTCAACTCATCTATAATAAGTTCAACATCTTTAACACCCTTGGTTAATGCTGGAACAAAAGAATCCGTATTAATAATTTCTTTTCATATTTCACCTAATTTCATAAAAAATCATTCCAGAAAATCTTCCTATATAAAGAATATATCGATTCATATAATTCCATCAAATTATATTTCAAACAAAAACCAATAATTCTATATTTTTTAATTTGAGACTTTAATAACCTTTGGCTTATCTTATCTTTAAAATCAATTTTTTTAAAGATATTGGCATCACATTTTAATTGTATTATTCTTTGAACAGATTGGGCATATAAAAAATCAATATACTTATCAAAAAAGATTCTACATTCTTTATCTTGTACATTATTCTCACTAAATTTAATAAGTTCATCAGCTATTTCTACTATATTATAGCTTAATCTAGCTTCTCCTCTATATTTTTGGGAGGTTTTCCTTTGAAGGTAATTATAAAAAACTATATCACTTTTCATTATTTTTTTGCAGAAATAAATTGCTCTAACAACAAAATCGCAATCCTCATAGCAACCATTATCTCTAAAATTTTTAAATCTTAATTCAATTTCATCTAAATACATCTTCGAATAAAAATAAATCCAAATTGCTGGTACAAGCCCATTATTAGATAAATATTTCTCACCTGTAATAATGTTATTATTTATCTTGTTCAATAATATATTTGTTTCTGAAATATCTAAAATCTTACCAAATTCGTCTACTATTTTATACCTTCCACATACCATGTCTAATGCCTTAGTTTCAGCTAATACTAGCAATTTTTCTATACCATCTTTTTCGAGATAGTCATCGCTATCCAAAAACATCACATATTTTCCTGTAGCAATATCTAATCCTTTATTCCTAGCTTCTGCACTACCAGAATTATCTAAATGAAAAACTTTTATTCTTTTATCGTTTTCGGCATACTTATTACAAATTTCTCCTGATCTATCGGTAGACCCATCATTTACTAAAATTATTTCTAAAAATTCATATGTCTGTGAAACTACAGAATCTAAACATTGTATAAGATAATTTTCAACATTATAAACAGGTATTACTATGCTGACTATAGGATTATTCATTCTTCTCACCATGTTTTATAAAATACTTGACTTTTTCTTTTATATTTTTTTGATCACAGAGGACTTTATATAGCAATATATTAGCATTTTTATCAAATTCATGTGAATTAAATTCATTTATATATTTTTCAATAACTTCATAAAAATTTTCTTTAAAATCGACAGCTATTCCTATTTTATATTTTTCAACTAATTCTGAAAGATATGTTCCTTTAGAAACAATCATCGGCTTTTTAAATACAATCGCATCATATAATTTATTTGGTAAAGCAGTCTGTACCTCCAAAGATTCATTGCCATATAATGCATTTATAATATCTATATCTTTATATATTTCAGGTTTATCTTTATTATTAAATTCACCTTTAAAAGTAACATTTTCTATATTTTCATTTTTACATGTTTTTTCTAAATTACATTCTGGATATGTCTTACCTATGTATACAAATTCATATTTTCCATTATTTTTCATTTGTCTTATCAAATTCATATTCTCTTTCATATAACGAACTACACCAACAAATCCAATTTTTATTTTTGGTTTTTTAGATAATTCATTATCTGAAAAACCAAAAACATCCCAATTGCTTATATTATGATTCAAATAAATCTTTTTATTATTTTCTAAAAATCGAAAAAAACCAAATGAAGAAACCGTAGTAATAAAAGAATTTTTCACTAAATTATCTACTCTTTTTTTATAAAATTTATATTTTTCATATGTATAATCTCTTATATCAAGTATATATTTTCCTCTGTAATTTGATATTAAAACGTTGCTTAATAATACTGCTGGCAATGTATTTAAAATTATAATTCTATCATAATTACCATTTTTTATAATTTTGTTTACTGTTTTTCTGAAATAAAACATTGGAATAATCTTTTTAAGTTTGCTCCCTCCTAAAGAACAAACTTTATGAATAATAAACTCATTACCTTTTTGTTCAAGTTTGTTATTTGAAAATCTATCCCAAAAAATAATATTATAACTATCATTATTATCTTTAATTACATTTTCATATAATTCACTATAGGGAGTCATTGATCTAGAGTGAAATGCTACAATCAAAACTTTCATATCCATATCCTCAAATTTTAGTTATTTTTCTTTTAAAAAAATAAAATAACTTTTTAAGCCAATTTTGATTTTCAAAAAAATCTACATTAATTTCTTTATATTTATACTTCTTAGTTTCTAACCAAACATCTAATAACAATTCATCAATAAACCATCGTTGTTCTTCTTTTGCATATTTTTCTAAATCTACTTTTTTTTCTACTTCAAACATTACATCAAACCACCACTGGCAGAATTCATCATAATACTCTTTTTTCATAACAAACATATTGAACATATGAGCCCAGGTTCTATTCATCATAACATTCCAGCCATTCATATATTCTGGACATTGTTCTTGAATTATTGCCTTGCAAACATCAAATTGCTCTCTTGGATGTGCATGCAGGTAATGTTCTTCATTTGTTTCAATACGATACTTGCGTTTATCCGCTACAACAATATCAGTATATTTTAATAAGCTTTCCCAATCTTTACGACTTAATATATCCCTACGTTTCTTATCAATAGAGCGACAGAATAACCCCTTGTGTGTAAAATACCGTCTATAATGAACCAAACCAAGATAATCTGCTTTTACATTCTTCCATATCCAATAAAAACCAGTTAATTCACAATATCCGTCATTTCTGTCAGAAATATTATCAGCGGTATCATCTCCGATATATCCTATATCTTTTTTACCTTTACGCCCGACATGTATAGGTGTATAGATATCATCTTCCGGCATCCAATAATTTTTATGTGTCGCTACAAAAATTTTAATATCCAATCTTAAAGCTCCTTAGCTACCAAATCTAATGCGCTTGCAATTACTTTATCCATATCATAATATTTATATTCGCCCAATCTGCCGCCAAAAATAACATTAGTTTCATCTTTAGCCAATTCAACATATTTCTCATATAGATCATTGTTCTTAGGATTATTAACCGGATAGTAAGCCTCTTCCCCTCTATGCCAATCTGCTGGATATTCCTTGGTGATATAAGATACTGGCTGCTTGCCAAATTCAAAATGCTTATGTTCAATGATTCTGGTATAAGAAGTTTCTCTATCAGTATAGTTAACTGCAGCTACACCTTGGTAGTTTTCCACATCATGCTTTTCAATTTCGAAACGCAAGCCACGATATTCCAACTCACCAAACTTGTAATCAAAATACTCATCAATAGCGCCAGTATAAATAATCTTATCTGCAAATGCTTTCCACTCTTCTTGATCGGCATTAAAGTCACAGTTCATCTTTACTTCAATACCTTCCAATAGATTATCAATTAAAACATTGTAGCCACCAACTGGAACACCTTGATATCTGTCATTAAAGTAGTTGTTATCATAGATATAGCGAACTGGAAGACGTTTAATAATAAATGCTGGTAATTCAGTGCAAGGTCTTCCCCATTGTTTCTCGGTATAACCCTTGATTAGTTTCTCATATATATCTGTACCTACCAAGCTAATAGCTTGCTCTTCTAAGTTTTGAGGCTCATGTTTAATTACATCACGTTGTTCAGAAATTTTGTCAAATGCTTCCTGTGGTGTAATAACACCCCACATTTGATGAAAAGTATTCATATTAAAAGGCAAATTATATAGTTCACCCTTGTAATTAGCAATAGGGCTATTTACATAATTATTGAATTCAACAAATTGATTGACATAGTCCCAAACCATTTTATTAGATGTATGAAAGATATGTCCGCCATAATAATGAATATTGATTCCATCTCTATTTTGGCAATAAATATTGCCACCTAAATGGTCTCTCTTTTCAAGTACCAAACATTTTTTCCCTTTCAAATGTGCTTCATGAGCAAATACTGCACCATAAAGTCCACTACCTACAACTAAGTAATCGTATTGTTTCATTTGTAATTATCCCCTAATTTTATTTTTTAAATTGTCGCAGAAAACTCTCATCATCATATGGTCAAATATCATATGAATATCTTCTACAATTTGCATATCATCAACTGCTACATGCATCTTGTAGTCTGCCATCTGCATCAATTTACCACCACTATAGCCAGTGATTCCTACAACTTTACATCCAGTAGTTTTAGCATATTCAACAGCCTTGATAATGTTCTTGGAATTGCCGCTACCAGAAATAGCCACAAGCAAATCCCCTGGCTCTAAAACACCTTGTAGCTGATAGGAAAACACTTCATCATAGGACATATCATTGGCAATTGCCATCACACTAGGCACATTATCATTCAAACACTGTAGACGGAATTTCTTTCCAACTACAGAAGAAACCCCTTTATTAAAGTCACACACCATATGGCTAGCAGTAGCAGCGCTACCACCGTTACCCATAGTATAAATCTTAGCATCTCGATGGAAAGCATCTGTAATTGCCTCCATAGCCAAATTCAACTCATCTAAATCCAATTTTTTTAATACAACAATTTCCTTCTCAATATATGCTTCCATTGCCTTTTTATAATTTACCATAGTGTCTCCTATTAATATCTTTTATTCTTTTCCCAAGCAAGAGCAGTTTTCAAAATATACTCAATAGAGCTATTATCTAGTTTCCAACCTAACAAATCTTTTGCCTTCTTGTTAGATGTAACTAATACAGCTGGATCACCAAGACGTCTACCGATAATATCATAAGGAACTTTCCTACCACTGATTTCTTCAAACTTTTTGATGATTTCCAATACAGTGAATCCATCATTACTTCCCAAGTTAAACTGTTCAGTCACATTATGTTCCATAATGTATTTAAGACCTAAGTAATGCGCTACAGCTAAATCTTCTACATGAACATAGTCACGCACACAGCTACCATCTTTAGTTTCATAATCATCACCAAACACTTTTAATCTGGGTTTGCCATTTAAAGCTGCACGAATAACTAATGGAATCAAATGACATTCCGGATTATGATCTTCACCAAGTAACGCATCATGAGAACAACCGGACGCATTGAAATATCTAAAAGAACAGGAATGTAAGCCATATGCTTTTTCATAATCTTTCAGAATTTGTTCACCAATTAGCTTAGTGGTTCCGTATGGGTTAATCGGCTCTTGAGGATGTTTCTCATCAATAGGAACGTATTTAGGTTCACCAAAAGTCGCCGCTGAAGAAGAGAAAACAACATACTTAATGCCACTTTCGACGATAGTATCCAAAAGACTTAACATCTTGGACACGTTATTATCATAATATCTTTTAGGCCTGGCAACAGAGTCAGGAACAGACGCAAAAGCAGCAAAATGAACCACTGCGTCAACTTTCTCTTTTTTGAATAATTCTTTCATTAACTTTGCATCGCCAAAGTCGCCTTTTACAAACTTACCAGCAACAACAGCCTCTTCATGACCATCACTCAAGTCATCTACTACAACTGTTTCGATTCCTTGCTCATTAAAATATCTATTGCAATGACTACCAATATATCCAGCTCCACCTGTAATTAAAACTTTCATTTTACTTCCTCCTGTAATATGTAATTTACTGCTTCAAACAATGAGTTGCACTTATAATCAGCAGCAAACTCTTTTATAGTAATAGCAATGGTTTTTATTCCAAACTTTTTCCCTGCCAAAATATCACTCTCACTGTCGCCAATCATATATGAGCTGTTCTTATCAATTTCGTATATTGCTTCAGCTTGCTGGAACATACCAGTTTGAGGCTTCCGGCAAGCGCAAGTTCCATTTTCATGAGGACATACAAATATAGCATCTAAATGCGCTCCACTTAATTCAAGCTTGCACTGCATTTGTTTGTGAATTTCATTGACATCTTCCATAGACATAATGCCTTGAGCAACACCGCGTTGGTTCGTTACTACGCAAACAATGTACTGCGCATCATTAAGTTTTTTTATCGCCGTAGCAACTCCATCAAAAAGCTCAAACTCGTTCCATGTCTTAATATAATCATGCGGCGCCGCCACTTTATTTATTACGCCATCTCTGTCTAAAAAAACAACTTTATTAAGCAAAATAAACTACCCTGCTTCCATAACGCGCAATACGGAAATTTAATTCATATAATCCAACTGCTTCACGTACCGCCTTTTGATACTGTTCATCACAATATACCAAAATAAATCCGCCACCACCGGCTCCCAATAATTTACCACCGCTAGCCCCTGCTTCTAGTGCAAGATTATAATAAGAATCAATATCATTATTAGATATACTATTTATAATAGACTTCTTTTTTTGCCAGCCATCATGCAGCATCTCAGCAAATTTAATATTAAAGCCTTCTTCATTTAGCAAACATTTCATATCATTTGCCTGATTACGCATATAATTTAAAACATCTAATTTTTCACTGGTTTCAGCACTCTGTTTTGCTAAAATTCCATCTGCACTACGAGAAATTCCTGTATAAAACATCATAAGTTTGCTGTCCATTAATCTTTTGTCATCTTCTGAAACATCAATTTTTTCTCTATTAACATCTCCATTACGTTCAAAAGTGAAATAGTTTATTCCTCCAAATGATGCTGCATATTGATCCTGTTTACCTATAGGATGTCCTAAAATATCTATTTCGATTTGACAAGCTTTTTCAGCTAGTTCATATGCTGATAGACGCTCTCCACAGTAAGAATAAAGTGCATTTAAAAGACCTACTGTAAAGCTGCTGCTAGATCCTAGTCCCGTACCAGCGGGAATATCTGATATAGAAGTAATTTCTACACCTTTCTCTACCCCTGCCATCTGCATACAGGCTTTAGCTATATCATGCTGAATTTCTTTTAATGAATCTACTATTTCTGTTTTAGAATAACTGATTCTAATGGTATCATCAAATCTTTTATTCATCGTTATATATACATATTTATTGATAGCAGCACTAACTACTGCTCCATACCCTTGTTTGTAATAAGCTGGTAAATCTGTTCCACCACCAGTAAAGCTAATCCGTAATGGTGTTTTTGTAATTATCACATCTTCCACTCCTTTTGCGCTTTATTATAATTTTCCAAATTACCTATATCCAGTAAATAATCTTTCATTTGATACCCATACATTTTATTCACCAAGCTAGGTAATACATCTTTACCGAAATCAATAAACTTTTTTTGTGGTAGATATTTAAAAATATCCAGATTAGTAACATAGATACCGGCATTTGCTAAATGACTTTTGGGTCGTTCAGGTTTTTCTATAAATTCATAAATTAAATCATGTGAGTCAATTGCAGCAATTCCACATTCTTTAGGATTATTAGTATAGAATAATCCCATCGTTAATATGCCTTGTTTTTTTGTATGAAACTTAATTAATTCACTCAAATCTATATTAGTTAAATTATCAGCGTAACAAATAAGAAATTTCTCTTCATTTTTTATGAATGACTTATTAATAGCTACTGTCCCTCCACTCCCTAATAAATCTTTTTCATATGATTCAATTAAAGTAACACCTGTTTTTTGGGCATTATAATATTCAATAAATTCTCTCACTTCATCTGCTAAATAATGTGTGTTTATTAATACTTCATTAATACCATGTTTTTCAAATAAATCCATCCACCAAGCCAGTAACGGTTTCCCACAAATAGGAACCAGACATTTTGGAATGTTATTTGTCAACGGTTTTAGTCTTGTTCCATATCCAGCTGACAATAAAAATGCTTTCATATTAATATGCACCTTTCCTAAATAAAACAACTGCAACAGTCTTAAATAACATAACCAAATCTATCCATATACTCCAGTTACGCACATACCAACTATCTAGCAAAACACGTTCTGTATAATCAATATCACTACGTCCGCTTACCTGCCACATTCCAGTTATACCTGGTTTTACCATTAGATAGTCACCAGCATATTCACCATAACGTTCCAGTTCTTCTTGAATAATTGGTCTTGGACCTACAAGGCTCATTTCACCTTTAAGAACGTTAAATATTTGCGGTAACTCATCCAAACTGGTTTTACGCAGAAAAGCTCCTGATTTTGTTACTCGCGGATCATTCTTCAGTTTAAAACCATGTTCCCATTCTGCTTTTACTTCAGGATCATTTTGTAATAATTCTTCCAACTTTGCTTTAGCATCTACGCACATACTCCGAAACTTATAGCAAGGAAAAGGCTTCCCATTTTTACCTATACGCATATGCTTAAAGATTACTGGTCCTGGCGAGTCTTTGTATATCCATAGTGCAATAAATAATAAAAGTGGTGATATTAAAATAGTCCCTACCAAAGTCACTACAAAGTCAAACATTGTTTTTATATACCTATTCAACGGTCTTGCCAGATTGTTTTTTAACCGTAATAACATCAATTTTTCATTAAACAAACTTTCTACTTCAATTCCACCCATTGGTATACCAACAAGGTTAGGAATAATTCCCATATTTTTCACAAGTGGCTGCACTTTATAAATCAGTTGTATCAATTTTTCTTGTTCTAATCCAGGTGCAGCTATTAAAATATTTTGAACTCCAGTCTGTCTTACAACATTTTCAACATCAGCAAAACCGCCTAAAACTGGGAATTTCTTTAAAATACTTTCTTCAACATTATTATCTTCCAGTAGTCCAATTATTCTATAGCCCATACCAGCATCACCAATAATACCATTTACAAGTAATTCTGCTGTTTTACCAGCACCAATAATCAAAACTGGAATTTGTAGAAAATTAAAATATTCTAAGATTTTTTTTATTAGATAACGAAAAACAGTCAATGAAAAAAAAGTTAAAACCCAAAATAAAACAATGAATAATCTTGAGGTAGCATTTGTAATTTGCCCTATATACAAAACAATAATTACTGCTACAGTCCCATAAATTGATGCTTGAAACAATTTCTCTATCAACTTCCAAAACTGCATTCTACGACTGTAAAGTTGTTCAACATTTATAAAAATTAAATATAACAATGGGAATACAACCCAAAAATTAAACCAAGAAATATGCAGTACCCCACCATCAGGTATTAAAAAATTACGTATAACAAAAGCAACTTGTTCAGCACTAACAACTGCAATATAATCCACTATAATCAAAAGTATCGGCAGTAAGAAAGATGTATATCTATCTGCTGCCGATATTTTATATTTACTAAAACTATGCAAAT
>ERZ791667.171-NODE-171-length-50977-cov-5.12794_pt1 | contig 50977 bp, 37 predicted proteins | sample MGYA00509959_ERZ791667 | MGnify/ENA primary metagenome ERZ791667 (study PRJEB30046, sample SAMN00715196) | human gut metagenome | study: EMG produced TPA metagenomics assembly of the A metagenome-wide association study of gut microbiota in type 2... | reverse complement strand
GCCGGAGCTGTGGTGAGCCGTGATGTGCCGGCCAATACGATTGTGGGCGGTGTGCCGGCACGAATCATCAAGAGAATAGATAACCCCGAAAAATAAAGTATATGATTCGAAAAACTTATTTGTTTCTTTTAATAATGATGCTTATGATGACCCATATTCAAGCACAGGAAAATGAGAAGACTTTTGCTCCGAGCGACCGCGTGACGGTGGAGCGTGTAGAGTTCAAGAACCGTTTCGGCATTACGCTGGCTGCCGATCTGTATAAACCCAAAGGAGTGGAGGGCCCCATGCCCGCACTGGCCGTGAGCGGACCGTTCGGTGCCGTCAAGGAACAGTCGTCCGGACTGTATGCGCAGACCATGGCCGAGCGCGGTTTTCTGACCATTGCTTTCGATCCTTCCTATACTGGTGAGAGCGGCGGTGAGCCCCGTTATGTGGCTTCGCCCGATATCAATACCGAAGATTTCAGTGCCGCAGTGGATTTCCTTTCCTTGCGTCCGGAAGTTGATCCGGAGCGTATCGGCATTATCGGTATTTGCGGATGGGGCGGCATGGCGCTCAATGCGGCAGCTCTCGACACCCGCATCAAGGCTACGGTGACGGTAACCATGTACGACATGAGCCGCGTGACCGCCAACGGTTATTTTGACGCGATGGATGCCGACGCTCGCTATGAATTGCGCCGCAAGCTGAATGCCCAGCGCACCGAGGATGCACGCAAGGGAGTGGCCGCACGTGCCGGCGGTGTGGTAGACCCGCTGCCCGCAGATGCACCGCAGTTTGTCAAGGACTATTATGACTATTACAAGACTCCGCGCGGCTATCACAAGCGCTCGCTCAACTCCAACGAGGGATGGAACACCACCTCTTCCTTGTCGTTCCTCAACACACCGCTGCTGGCCTACAGCAACGAAATCCGCAGCGCTGTGCTGATGATTCACGGAGAGAAGGCGCATTCACGCTATTTCTCTGAGGATGCCTTCAAGAAACTCACGGGCGACAACAAGGAACTGATGATCATTCCGGGTGCCAGTCATGTGGACCTGTACGACAATCAGGCCGGTGTGATTCCGTATGACAAGATAGAAACTTTCTTCCGCACTTACCTCAAATAAAGCGGAACGCCCCATAAAAATCCCCTTACCGAAACGGTGACCGTAAAAGGTGGCCGTGTTCCGTAAGGGGATTTCTTTTTTCGGGGTTACTGTGGGGCGGGGATTATTCCACGCGGACCACTTCGTCCATCTTGTATTTTCCGTGCGTCATGATGAAGCGGATGCGGCTCACTCCCTTGTTGCCCATATCCAGATAGGATACTTTGAACCAACCGTCGTTTTCGGCGATCACCTCGGTTACTTTGCTGACATCGCTCGGTCCGTCCTGCATGCCAGTGCGGAAACACCACATGGCATAGCAAGGTCCCTCCATACAGTCGTAGTCATACTCCTTTTCCAGATACTTCAGGAGTTTCGGAGTACACACATCATTCGCAATTTTTTCCATACTTTCGGCATCAAACACATAGTGGGCATAAAATGCTTTCAGAAATGTGGTGACGCTCTCGGCATCGGTGTTCATTCCCGGAATAACCACCTCGGGTTTCTCCTCCTGACTTCCGGTTCTGGGAGCAGGCGGCAGTTCCGTTTCCTTTTCTTCCGGCTCGATTACCTCTTCTTCTTCCTCCATGCTGTTGTCCTGTTCGGTTGTTTCTTCGGCCTGTGGTGCTTTGGAGTTGGAGCATGAGGCGCTTCCCAATCCCAAGGCCAGGATGGCAGCCAGCATGAGTGGCTTGGCCGGAACAGTCCATTTCAGACTTTCTTTTTTCATTTTCTTGAATTTTGAATCGTTTATTTGAATCTGTTACAGATCATATTCTTTCAGCAGTTTGCCGTCGGCATTGTAAACCTTCAGCGTCAGCTGCTTTCCTTCTTTGCGGAGTACACCCATCGTGGCAGCTTCTACGGCACCTCCTCCGCCTCGGTATATCGGGAACGGGTTCTGAATGCTGTCCTTTTCGAAATATTTGAATTCATGGACATGACCAAAGAGACCCAAGTCCCAGGATGATTTTTCCAGAATAGGGCGCCAGAGTGTTGCAGAAGGCTGGTACTTGTCTGTGTTGCCCCACAAAGGAATATGGCCCAGAATAATGCGGCGGTCGGCGCGCTTGAAATCGCGGCTGCGGGTTTCCTGCTTCAGGAAGGCAGCCTGTTCTTTGCGGAACTCGGTGAAGTCATTCAGGCCGTAATACACCCACGTATCATCGGGCTTGTCTTCGCCGCAGTCCAGATATACGAAGCGCGTGTCTCCCCAACTGAAGGCCCCATAAGGCTTTTGGGCTTCTCGTGGTGAAGAGGCCAGCCATCCGCTGGTTTCGCCTGCCTTGTCGGCATCTGTCTGTTCGGTTTCCAGGTTATAAGGCACAACGGGATAGTCAAACAGCGAGGGCATGCCCGATGAATAGGCGTTTCGGATTTCGTGGTTTCCGCGTATGAAGAAAATAGGATGCGTGGCGCCCTCAAAACGCTCGCTCAGACGGTTGATGTTGGCGATGGCTTCGTTTCGGTCGGCCGGTTCCGGCAGACAGTCACCGTTGAAGAACACCATGTCGTGCGGAATCTTTTTGGCCAGAGCAGACATTTTCTGCTCGATCTGGTTGGAGCAGTGCATGTCGTTCAGTACGATGGCTGTGAAGTTCTCGGTGTCCGGAGTGGGCAGGGTGAAGCGATAATAAGGGGTGCTCACCGTGTCGCCGAAGGCCTTGAAGTAGGCCTGATTCTCCAGAATCTCCTGAGCGCACACGCGATAATAATAGGTGGTGCCCTCTTTCAGATGGTTCAGGCGGATTTTCTGCTCGATATCATGACAGATAGCCTGTCCGCCGATGAGGCTGCGCACTTTCTGAGGTGCGGCCTTGCCCTGGGCTGCCAGCAGGGAGTCGGTGGTGAATTCCACCCAGCAGTGCGACGGACGGCGGGTCTGGAACATCACGGTGATTCCCTTTCCGGTGGGGTTCTGTAAATACGGCTGGCCGTAGAAGAAACGGTGGGCCGGTGTCTTGATGCGGAATTCGGAGACAATCGGACGGTGGTCTGAAGCGGTCTTGGCTTCGAGAACCCGGGTCCGTCCGTTGGACCAGTATAATGGAGCGGCTGTGGCTTTCCACACCGCAATATAGTCAATGGTCTGGGTCGGTTCGTCGGCCGGGAAGGTCGGTTTCTTGGGGTTGCTCACCAGAGTGAAGTCCTTTATCAGTTGCTGTATCTCCGGACTGTCGGGTGTGGCGTTCAAGTCACCGGCCAGAATCAGCGGCTTTTCTTTCAGTGTGGGAACCACCTGACGGATTTTTTCCAGAGAAGCCATCCGGTCTTCAGCAGTCAGCGACCAGTGGGCGCAGGCCAGATAGAAAGAGTTGAACTCCGCAATGAGCAGCGTGCGGGCTTCTTCGCGTCCCGGCATCGGGATGCGCAGCGTGCTCAGCGGGCGTTCGCGGCAGAGCAGTCCGACTCCGTAGCCACCGCCTCCGAGCGGGATGGCCTGACTGAATACGGGGTACATCCGGGTGCGCCAGGCCAGTTCGCCCAGCACATAGCGTCCGTTGCTGCGGCTGGTGGCACCCCCCGGCCACAAAATCGGCTCCGCAACGGATAATCTCGTCAGCCGTACGCTGATAGTCCGTGCGGTTGTCCATTCCTTTTCCATTGCGGATATTGTAGGTCATGAAACGGAAAGAGGTTTCCTTGAATTCAGGGTACAAAGGTGACTGGGGATGAGCGGCTGCCGGAACAGCGCTTCCCGGAAAGACATATCGTGCCGCTACCGGTGCGGAAAAGCTGCCGGCCAGGGCCATCAGGATAAGTCCTTTAGTAAAAGTGTATTTCATCATGACTGTTTTTGTTTTTATAGATTTGGTATATTAGGTTTCTGCAAAGATATGGAAAAGGAAAAAGAACCGAAAAGAAAATGAGCGAAAGATTGTTCTTTCTTGATTTTGCGCAATACGCACAGAGCGGCTCCGTCCGTTGGAAAAGGGATTATCTGGGGTTAAGTTCTGCTAAAAGTATTTATGTAAGTTGAATTTTGGTTAATCTTCGGGGAAAAGTAATTGCCTTTGTTTTAAGTTTTCTACTTTTATTCCCGATTAACTCAATTACCAATTACCTAAATAAATTATCACTTAAAGCTTATGAAACATAAGTACCTGTCCACATTACTGTGTATGGCCGCGATGACAACGGCCGACTCCTTATCAGCCCAGGTGCTGGTAAACTATGAAAAGTATCCCGATTATTCTTCACTGCTCAAGCCCGATCCTACTTTAGGAATTGAGCGCAGTGCCGTGAGCCGTGCCAAGGCGGCACAGACTCGTCCGGCCCGGGTGAACAATGCGGAGACTCCGTATTTCCCGCCGGTGTTTAATCAGGATGGCGGTTCGTGCGGTTCAGCTTCGCGTATCGGCTATATGTTCAATTACGAAATCAACGCTTTCCGGGGAGCGGATGGCTCGCTCGAGGAGAATCAGTATCCGACGCATTTCACCTGGCTGCTGACCAATTCCAACTCCGGAAAGGAAGGAATGGCTGCTGCCAACGGTATTCCGAATGTGCCGGTTTATGGCGGAAGAACCTATTCGCGCCTGTTCGGTAATCAGGATACTTCGGATCCTGATTTCGGATGGATGCAGGGATATGACAAATGGTATGCTGCCATGTGCAACCGTATCAGCCGCAACGCAAACTTCCCGATGAGCGTGCAGACCGAAGAGGGCCGTGAGGCGGTGAAAAACTGGATTTGGAATCATAACGGAGACACGGATTTCAAGGCCGGAGGTATCTGCGGTATTGGTGTGGCCAGCGGTGGTAACTGGCAGCGCATCCCACAGACAGAGGCTAACGACGAGGCCGGTGTTACCAACCAGTATTATGTGCAGAACTGGGGTAAGTCGGTCGACCATGCCTTGACCATCGTAGGTTATGACGACCGCATCGAGTTCGATTTGGACGGCAACGGCATTGCCGGCGAAAAAGACAAGGATGAGGTGGGTGCCTGGATCGTGGTCAACTCCTGGGGTAACCAGTGGTGTAACAAGGGATTCATTTATTGCCCTTACAAGAATGCGGTACCTTGGGACGGATCAAACGATTATTACTATCCTGAAGTATATCATGTAAGAAAGAATTATCGCCCGTTCCGTACTTTTAAAATAAAGATGGAGTACAGCAAGCGAAGCGAAATCTGTATCAGTGGCGGTATATCAGCCGATGTAAACGCCAGCACTCCTGAACGACTGGTACAGTTTGAGCATTTCAAATATGCGGGCGACGGTGACGGCAATGGCGTGGATGCCGAAGTGCCGATGCTGGGACGCTGGGCCGACGGCATGCACTACGAACCGATGGAGTTCGGCTATGACATGACCGATTTGTCTGCTTCTTTCGATACCCGCAAGCCGTTGAAGTATTTTCTGATTATTGATTCCAAGGCTTCAGCCAGCGGTTCCGGAAAAGTACACGCCTGCTCGCTGATTGACTATGAATTTGAAAAGAACGGTATTGAGTTCCCGTTCGATATCAAGGCCGACGGTGTGAAGGTGGAGACCAAGGGTAACCGTACCATCATTTCGGTGGTTGTTCCGGGCGAACCGTTGAATGCACCGCGCAACCTGATGCTGCGTAACGGACAGCTGTCTTGGAATGCTCCGGCTGCATCTCCTTACGAACTGAAAGGTTATAAGGTATATTGCAACGGCAGCGAAGTGGCTACCCTGGAAGCCGGTGCTCTCTCTTACCAGACCGAGAGCAATGGAAACTATGAGATTGCCGCACAGTATCTGCTGAATGATGAGGAGGCATTGTCTACTCGTGTCGGACAACCGGTAACTGACTTTGCCGGTGTAGTTCCGGAAACCAATAAGGTCCGTTCTTTCTCGGCCTCCGGTTTTGAGATTGTCGACCTGCTGAAGGAGAAGCTGGATCAGGCTACCATGGAATTCTGGATTAAGCCGACCACCGTATCGAACTGGAACCAGCAGATGGGTCCGGGTTGGGGTAACTTCCTGTTGCATACCACATCGGCCGGAGAGTTGGTGGTAGGATGGGATACCGGTAACCGTATTACCTCAAAGGCAGGCTGTCTGCAACCGGGAAAATGGGCGCATGTGGCTGTTGTGATCGACAAGAGTTCTATGACTGCATACGTCAATGGCGAACAGGTAGGCAGTCTGTTCTCTTCTTATTCCGGTATCGGAGGCTTCGGTTCTCTCAAGGTGGGTGCCGAATCATCCAACGGACTGAATGCACAGATGGACGAATTCCGCATGTGGAATTATGCACGTACACAAACCCAGATTCAGGGTTATATGTATACCGAGTTGAAGAATCCTCAGGAAACCGGTGGCCTTTTGACCGAAATCCGCATGGATGATGCCGAAGGGCTGACCGATGCAACCGGACATTATACCATCCGTACGTTTGGTACTCAGGAGCAGCGGGAAGACAATACGCTCTTTAATGACAAGCGTTTGCCTTTGGCCAGCTTCACCGTTTCTGATGGTCCTTATTATGTAGGTTCGGCTGTTCAGATTGAAGATACTTCCAAGGGTGGTATCGTATCCTGGAAATGGGATGTTACCGGCGCCGAAGAAAAGACATTGGAAACAGAGAACCCGGTATTGCTGTTTACGGAAGCCGGTCAGCAGACCATTGCCCTGACAATTACCGATGCGATGGGAAGAGTACGGACCACTCAGAAGAGTATTACCGTTCAGGAGATGCCGGCACCGGAAGCACGCTTCAAACTGAGTGCCGAGAGCATACCGGCCGGTACGGCTGTGAGCCTTATTAACGAATCTGAGGGTGGCGACGGCTGTAAATATACGTGGAGCATGCCGGGAGCACAGACCGAAACGGCTCACACTCGCAATGCTTCAGCTGCTTATCTGGAGGCCGGAGATTATGAAGTGACCCTGACTGTGACGAATGCCGCCGGCAGCAGTACACTGACTCAGACCGTACACGTGGAGGAAGTGGCTCCGCAGATTGATTTCAACATCAACCCGCAGATTGTCATCAAAGGGGAACAGGTGAATCTCGAAGACCGCAGCCTGCATCATCCTACCTTCTGGAAATGGGAGATTGAAAACGATGCACACTGCATCTTGGTACACGACCAGAACCAGACTGTCGAGATGAAGTATCCGGGTATCTACAAGGCCCGTCTCACAGCATACAACGAGCAGGGAGGAAACGTTCAGGAAAAGGAACGCGCCGTAATCGTCTGCAATGCCGACGGACAGACCGGATTGAATTTCGGTGGCGGCAACGAATATGTGCAGCTTCAGAAAGATCCGATTGCAGCCGATGCCAAGAACTTCACAATTGACTGGTGGATGTATGCCAAGAGCAACAGTGCCCGTGCACACAGAATCGGAAATGACGAGAAGGGTGTGCTGATCGAAACAGCTGCCGACGGTACGCTTTCCGTAACTATCAACAATCAAAAGGTATCTTCACCGTCAGGAACCGTGACAACGGGCCAGTGGCATCATTATGCCGTTGTGTTCAAGATGGGCAGCGTCTATATCTATAAGGATGCTCAATTGCTTACGGCAACCAGCGTGACGGGATATAAGTACGAAGGCTCCGAGGCGCCGTTCTGCCTGAGTGGTAAAGATGCGCCGATGAATGCCGTTATCGATGAGTTCCGCGTTTGGAACTCTGCACTGACAGACGAGAAGATTCTGGAATATGCCAATAACGTGATTGCCGATGTGCCGGCTGCCATGCAGAACGACGGACTGAGTGTTTACTATCAGTTTAACCAGAACTCTGGCGACGTGCAGGATGCAACAACCAATGCCAACACCGGTACCCGTGTGAACTTTGGTCCTTCCGGCGACTCTTGGAGCGCATCAAAGGGAATCTTCTGTCTGGCTACCTTGAAGCGTATTGACTGCACGGATCAGTATCTGACCAATTATCTCATGCCGTTCCGCAGTACCAGCAAGACAGTCAACCCGATGAACTCATCCCGTTTCGTGGAACTGGAGCAGGGAACTGCGCAGTCTGCCTGGAAATTGGAGAATTCAGTGAGCGGTCTTCGTGTGACTACTGGTTTCCATGTGGATAAAAATAAGGCTTCGGCCATGACATTGACTACTTCATGGGACGGTTTCGCCGAAGTGATTAAAGACCACAAGGCTTATCAGACTGTAACTTTGCCGGCAGGTTATTACGTATTGGGCGTAGAAGGATATCAGGAATTTGCAGCCAGTGGTTCTTATCTGGTAGCAGCCAATGGCAAGGGACTTCCGACAACTGAGAATGTTTCCCGCAATTCTATTGCCTATGCACCGCTGGCCGATCAGGAAGTGGGCTTTGTCGTGAGTGACCAGGATCAGGAAGTGTCTTTGGGTATTCTGGCCAATATGAGCGGCAAGAGCTGTCTGACTCTCAAGCGCGTTTATCTGGAGAAGAAAGTATTTGAAGAGTACGGCACTCCGACAACCGATATCGAAAGCAGCGAGACAGCAACGGCAGAACCTCGTTTGCAGATTGTTGTTCACAAAGGTTCTCTGGATATCACTTCTGATGTCATGCAGCGGGTACGCGTCGTTTCCGTTTCCGGTCTGACTTGCTTCGACCGCGATGTTCAGGGAACAGTGCGCCTGTCTTTGGCAAAAGGCATTTATATTGTCAATGGAAAGAAAGTAATGGTATTCTGATGCTGTTGCTTTTCTCCGACTGGGATTGAGGCTTTGCCCTCATCCACATAGAGTAATCGCATTCTGCTCTGTAATGGGGCAGAATGCGATTTTTTTCTTGTATTTTCAGTTCTCTTTTTATGAAAAAGGACACAATTGTTGCAAATGTTTTATGAAAAAATTAGATTTGCATACTATATATCCAAAAAACGAACAAAACATGAAACGCACTTTTTTATTACTCCTTGCCGTATTGCCCGGCCTCAGTTGGGCCAAACCGCTTTTTGAGCAGGGAAAGAAATACCGCTTTCTGTGTGCTTTCTGGCAGCAGGGAAGCGTGGTGGACGGCCCGGCTATAGGCCAGAGCACACCTGTATATTATGATATCCATGATGAAAACTCAGAAGCCGGATATTGGTATGTAACCGAGACTTCGAACGGACAGTTTACGATTCAGAGCGTTACGTCGCAGAAGTATCTTACTTATGACGGAGAGCGTACGGATACAAAGCGCTATGTGGATTTGACAGCCGAACCGAATGGGAATGCTTCTCTCTGGACTTTTGACCTGGAAGGTGATTATTACATTATCCGGAATGTGCAGGATAAATCTCAGGTTCTGGATGCCCGAAAGGATTCTTACATAGTGGGCACCTATCAGCAGTATGCCACTGCCGGCGATAATGAACGTTTTAAGGCTCTGGACGAGGACGGAAAACCGGTGTTTGATCTGGATGAGGACGGCCAGTATGATATTACCCAGTTGGTGGATTCCATTGTGATAAACGGAAAACGTGCTGTATTTGATGCCGGCGGAAATTGTTATCTTCAGACCGTTTCGGAGAAATTCCGCGAACAAACGGATTATGAGGTAACCTGTTCTGCCTACCCGAAGGATGCGGAAAATATGGAAGTACGTGTCGATGACCAGCCGTTATCCGGAACATTCCGTTTTGAGAACTATCAGAACGGAACCCATTTCCCGGTTACGGTATATAACCGTCAGACCGGCGAGACTGTGGCTCAGGCAGAACTTACGTTTACTTTCCTGCCTGTGGTTGAGTTTACCGGTGCGGGATTCAATAAAGTGGAGTATGTTCCCGGAACCATTCGCGTGACAGATCCCGATACCGAAGGGGCAGATCCTTTGTATCAGGCCAAGTTCCGTTATCGCGGTGCCACGGCTTCGGGTATGAACAAGAAGGCGTATGCCGTGAAAATCACGGACGAGGCCGGTGAGTCGCTGGATGCCAGTTTCTTTGGATTGCGTGAAGACAACAACTGGATTCTCGATGCAATGGCTGTGGATCCGGGACGCATGCGTAACCGCGTATCTACAGACCTTTGGAATGACTTCTCCATGCCGCCGTATCATTTTGCAGAAGAGCCGGAGGCGCACAATGGAACAAGAGGCCGCTTTGTGGAGACTTTCCTGAACGGCAAGTATAACGGTCTGTATTGCATGACCGAGAAGCTGGACCGCAAGCAGCTGAAGCTGAAAAAAATCAAGGAGAGTACGGTTGCCGGTGAGCCGGCAACGATTCGTGGCGCCTTGTATAAGTCCGACCAATGGAGCTATTCTGTGTTTATGGGACACGACCAGAACAGTCGGTATTATCCGATGACCCCAGTGTCTTCTTACAATAATAATAGTGATACGTGGGACAGCTGGGAAATGCAATATCCCGATCTGGGAGACGGAGAACCGATAGATTGGGGACCGTTGTCCAAAGGCATCAATGTAGTGGCTGCCGCTTCCAAACAGACTTTTCTGGCTCAGGTTGGCGAACAGTTTGATTTGCCCGTTTTCCTGGACTATTATCTGTTCATCGAACTGATGCTGGCAACCGATAATCACGGCAAGAATATGTTCCTGCACCACTATAATGTTCAGGATTCCAAAATGATGAGTATGTCTCCCTGGGATCTGGACGGAACTTGGGGGCGCCGGTGGGATGGCAGTGACTTTACCCGAAATTATGCCACAACCGATTTCATCACTTATCTGTGGGCACATGAACACGGTGAGCACACGCTCTACAAGCGCCTGATGGAGTATGACTATGACAACTGGAATGAGCAGCTTGCCGGTCGCTATGCAGCCTTGCGTGCTACTTATTTTGATGAAGAAAGTCTGTATCAGCGTTTCGAGAAATATGTAAGACTGTTCCAGGCCAGTGGAGCAGACGACCGTGAGATGGACTGCTGGAACGGCAGCAACGGAATTTATCTGGACTTTGATTCTGAACTGGAATACCTGAAGGATTGGATTCACCGCCGTATTGCCTATCTGGACAGACGCTATCATTATGACCCGACTACAACGGGTATCGCCCAGCCGGATGAGACGGAGCAGGTTGCCGTTACCGGTGGTGACGGATATATCCTGATACGAAGCAATGAGGCACAGACGGTTCCGGTATATAATATTTCCGGTGTCCGCATCCAGAATGCCTCTGTGCGTGCCGGAGTGAACCGTATTCCGGTTTCTGTTCCGGGTATCTATCTGGTTCAGGGACAGAAAGTCGTTGTGCGTTAAGTCTGGAATTTTATAGAATAAACCCTAAAAGAGTCGTATCCTTACTCCGGTATGGAGTTGGATACGACTCTTTTAGGGTTTATTGTTGCCCGCAGTGCTGTTTTGCTGGGGCAATGAAATATTATTGGATTCTCCGTATGTTTAATCCGGGGCATCGGTTTCCTCTTCTTCATCCTGACGCAGCAGAGCCATATATTCCTCATAGGAAATGTGTCTGCCACCCATGCTTTTCAGATGAGGCGTCTCAAATTGGCAGTCAATCAGTGTGCCCCCGTGGCTGTCGAGAAACTGAGCCAACCGGATGAGCGCCAGCTTGGAAGCACTCGGGACCAGGGAGAACATGCTCTCGCCAAAGAAACATTTTCCGATGCACACCCCGTAGAGACCACCCACCAGTCGGTCGCCTTCCCACACTTCTACGCTTGCCGCCAGATTCTGTTCGAACAGACGGGTGTAGGCTTCCATCATTTCCGGTCCGAGCCATGCCCCTTCTTCCTGCATGCGTAGCTCGCCGCAGTGGTGGATCACCTCTTCAAACGCCTCATTGAAGCTCACCCGATAGCAACCTTTATTCATCAGGGTGCGCATGGAGTGGGAGATATGAATCTCGCTCGGGAAGATCACAAAGCGGTCCATCGGACACCACCATTGGATCATCCCGTCGCGGAACGCATACCACGGGAAGATGCCGTAGGAGTAAGCCAGCAGCAGACGGTCCACCGAGAGGTCACCGCCCACGGCGAGCAGTCCGTCCGGATCACCCAGCTTCGGGTCCGGAAAACCGATTTCATCAGTCAGTTGGAATACCATATCTTTTATTTTTGTTTGGATTTTTGGTCTTGTTTCTTTTGCTTGGAAGTCGCCTTTTTCTTTTTCTCAGGCGATGCTGTTTCCTCTTCAGACGGCATCTTTTTTGAAGTGGTTTGCGCTTCTGTTGTCCGAGAGTGCAACGGAGTTTCCTCTTTGTTCGGAGAGTGCTTTCTGGAAGTCGGTACCTTTGTTGTCCGGGCAGGCTGCAGCGTTTCTTCTATAGCCTTGGTTTTCTCTTTACGCGGCTTCTTTTCTTTTTCCGGTTGCGCCTCCTGAACCGAAAGCTGCAAGGCTCCTTCTGCCAGATCAATGACTGCCGTGCTTCCTGTTTTCAGCTTTCCGCCAATCAGAGCCCGCATGAGCAATGGTTTGAGGTGACGGCCGATGACACGGTCCATTTCGCGTGCTCCGTATTCGCGGGTCATGCTCTGCGACAAGAGCCAGCCGTGTGCGGCATCGGTTACGGTCATCTCCACACCTTTGCCTTTCAGCTTCGTGTTCAGTTCACCCAGTTTCTTGTTCAGGATGCTGTGCGCCATCTCCTCGTTCATATCGTGGAAAATGATGGTGCCCGACAGACGGTTCAGAAACTCCGGCTTGAAGGTCCGTTTCACCTGTTTCATCATCGCTTCGCCCGCTTCGACTACGCGTCCGAAACCTACCGAAGCCTGATGCGCATACTGAGCACCGGCATTCGAAGTCATGAGCAGAATCAGATGACGGCAGTCCGACTTCCGTCCCTTGTTGTCCGTCAGTACGGCATAGTCCATCACCTGCAACAGAATGTTGAAGATGTCCGGATGCGCCTTCTCGATCTCATCGAGCAGCAGCACACAGTTCGGCGTTTTGCGGATGGCGTCGGTGAGCAGTCCGCCGTCGTCGTAGCCCACATAACCCGCCGGCGAACCGATCAGTTTGGCTACGGTATGCTTTTCCGTATATTCACTCATATCGAAGCGCACGAGTGGCAGATGCAGTTCGTCGGCCAGTACCCGGGCCACCTCTGTTTTACCCACACCGGTCGGTCCCACGAAAAGCAGACTCGCAATCGGTTTGTTCTCGTCGGTCAGTCCTGCTTTGGCCAGCTGTACCGCCTCGGCTACAGCCTGCACGGCTTCCTGTTGTCCGAAGATGCGCTGTGCCATCCGCTCCGGCAGATGCATCAACTCTTCGGCTCCTTCTTCCTGCACCGTCAGGTTGTCCACCTTGCAGATCCGTGCCAGAATCTCCTGAATCAGCTCCCGGTCCACACGGCGCGAATCGTCGGCAGCCGGATGCATTTCTCGGTAAGCACCCGCCTCGTCAATGAGATCGATGGCTTTGTCCGGCAAGAAGCGGTCGTTGATAAAGCGGGCACTGGTCTGCACGGCATAAGCCACGACACCCTCGTCATACGTCACTCCGTGGAAGTCTTCATACCGTTTCTTCAGTCCCTCCACAATGGCTGTAGCCTCTTCCACGCTCGGTTCGGCAATGTCGATCTGCTGGAAACGGCGCGTCAGTCCTTTGCTCTTGGCCAGATAGCGGTTATATTCCTCATAGGTGGTGGCTCCCATAAAGCGGATTTCCCCTGTTTCCATATATGGTTTCAACAGGTTGGACGCATCGAGCGAGCCCTCATTCGAGCTGCCCGCACCCACCAGATTATGAAATTCGTCGATATACACAATGGCATTGCCTTCCTTACGAAGTCCCTCCATCACGTTCTTCAACCGCTTCTCAAATTCGCCACGATACTGCGTTCCGGCCACCATACCCCCCAGATCCAGTTCGTAAATCCGGTTTCCGATGAGGCGTTCCGGCACCTGTCCGCTTTCGATGCGGGCGGCCAGTCCATAGGCCAGAGCGGTCTTTCCCACACCCGGTTCGCCCACGTGCAGCGGGTTGTTCTTGTCCTTGCGGCAGAGCACCCGGATGGTGCGCTCCATTTCCTCTTCGCGACCGATGAGCGGATTATGCTGCTCCACCAGATCGTTCAGGCACACCACCATGCGGCGCCACGGCTCCGCTTCGGGTGTTTCCTCGTCCGGATAATCCCCTTCGGGCGCGGCGTCCGGCAGTTTCATATCCTTGATGGCCGCATATTCCGTGACCAGTTCGCTGAGGAACTCCGTTTTCTCCCCGTTGATGCACCGCAGCAGCAGATAGTTGGCCTGTGAATCTTCCAGAGCCATGATCCCCTGCACCAGATGCGGCACATCCATCGTGTCCTTATCGGCATGCTCGGCCATGAGGCAAGCCATCTGAATCAGCTGGGTGGTCTGGACAGAAACTTCCAGTTCATAAGATACATCCTCCGGTACCTGTTCCATTTTATGATCCAGATAGTCATACAGAGCCGCCGACAGTTCTTCGGGGTCGGCTCCTACATCATCGAGTGCCATCATAAAGCCCTGCTGCACCAGGATGCCCACCAGAATATGTTCCGGAGTGATGTATTCGTGGCGCATCGATTCCGCCAGATCGCGGGCCCGGTTCAGTGCCTTTTGGCAATAATAAGTCTGTTTCATGTCGTTTAAAGTTCTTCGTCCTCGGGTAAAACACTCAGGCGCAGCGGAAATCCTTCGCGGCGCGCCATGTCTGTAGCCTTTTGCACCTTGGTGCGTGCCATGTCGTAGGAATAGATGCCCACCACGGCTGCACCCTTCTGATGCACAAACAGCATGAGCTGTTCCGATTCGGCTTCCGATTTATAGAACACCGTCTTGAGTACCAGCACCACGAAGTCCATGGTCGTAAAGTCATCATTGTGAATCACCACCTTGAAGCGCCGCGGCTCCCTCAAGTCCACGCGCTCTTTTTCCTGCGAGCTGTTTTGTTGCTGTTCCATATTTGTTGTTCTGTTTTTTATAAAACCATTAACTGTTTTAAAAATCCGGTATCTTTGTTTCTGCTTCTTTTGAAGTCCTTCCCATTCTTTTCGGTTTACAGAAGAGCCTCCCGAAGGACTGTAAAAACAGCTTCCTGTTTCTTTTTGAAGAAGCTTTGAAACGCCTTAAAGCTTTCTTGAAAATTTTTGAGAAACCCGAAACCATTGAAGCATTCCCGGCACCTTTTAAAAGTCTTTTAAATGCTTTTTAAATTTTGCAGGAGAATGGCCCAATGTGTCGCTTCCTACCGGTCAGCAGCTCGGCAGGTCCATCTTTTCGAACTTATATCCCAGACGCTTCAGTTCCAGTGCGGCACCGATGCGATACATGGTCTTTGAAGCCGTGGCAAACACGTGATAAGCCAGCGGGCTTTGCGGTTCGATCTGTTCACGACGGATCATGTCCACACACTTCTGGGCGCAACTGCGCACCATGCGTTCCAGTACGGCGGCCTCTTCGCTATCGAGCGCAATGCCCAACAGATCACGCACGATAAACTCATCCATGTCATCGAAGCCCTGCTCTCCGTAGAACGCCTGATAAGGAGCCTTTGACGTCGTATTCCAATCAGCATCCCAACCATAGGCAATGGCCATGCCCAGATAAGCCGCCCAGGCCACCGAAACGGTAGGGTACTGCTGTACTTGGCCCACAGCATCCGCCAGATATTCCGGGCCCAGTTCCTTCCAGTGTTCGTCTATATCGTCCGTAGCCAGCAAGGTGCCGTCGAGCATCTTACAGGTGGTGCACAATTTCAGCAATTCGTTTTGCAGTTTCTGTTCGAAAGCTGCCAGATAGTCTTTATATTCCATGTGTGTCAAATGAAAATGATTTTCCTGCAAAGCTATAAAAAAAGCCGGAAAAATCCGGCTTTCTTACAGGGAATCTTCAGTTACAGATGGTGATGCTTCCCGTTTATCAGACGGCAGATTCTTCCATCTGGATGATAGCCTCAGCCAATGCGGTAAACGGGACCTCCGGCGGTGTGGCGCTCCTCCAGCTTCAGGAATTCCGGGAAGAGGATGTTGTTCTCCAGATGAATGTGCTCGAAGAGCGCATTGACAAATGCCTCCAGTTCCTGCATCATCAGGCGGTAGGACGCGCAACCGTCAGCCGGTGTCGTGAAGTTGTCCGTCAGACTGCGGATGTGCAGATAACGGTCGCCTTCATGCTCATGCTCCAGATGCATCACCCGAATGGGGTTGGCGATGCTGCCGCAGTGCATCGGCTCCAGCATGCGCCCTTCAGCCGAAGCCTCAAACAGCTCATAGAGATAAGGGAAGAGTACCTGTTCCTCCTTTTGGAGATGCGCTTCCAGATCGGCGAGTGATTCTTCTATCAATTGTTGCAACTCCAGCAGTTCCGGATGGGCACTGCCATGCACCTGAGCCACCTTGCGGACCAGCTCCAGCAACTGCGGACCGCGTGTGCGGATGCCGCGATGATGAATCTTCAGAATATAGTCCATCAGCAGGTCGAGCGGCCATGAAGCAAAGGGGATGCTTCCGCCTTCGTGCGGCATGGTGTGCAACTGCTCCAGGCTGCGGACCACCTCATCGGCATCTGCCTGCTGACGGCGGCAGGCCGTGGCCAGATCATCCTGCCCGTGGCAGCAGAAATCCAGACCGAACTGTTTGAACACTCTTGTTGTATTGAAATCGCGTGCCACCAGAGTTCCTATGGGTGTACGCAACAAATCTTCTTTATTTGTCATTTTCGTTTTTCTTTTATTAAGTTCTTGAATGGAGGTTGCACGATAACAACCGTACTTCTTTATTTCTTGGATCAAAAGGCTTTCACTACCTTTTGAAAATCTTTTGAGCCATTCCGGGTTTTGCAGGGGCTTTTTTGACCTTTCTGAAAGTTTTGAATGTTCCGGAATGAGTTGTGGCTCCTTGAATTGATTCAGAAGTATTTTTGAATGCTTCCGGACCTTTTCAGAAATTTCTTTGAAATCATCAGTGTCCCTTTTGAATCCTTCTGATTTTTTTGCGAATCTTTTTTGAAGGTTTTTCAAAGAATACTTTTTACGCTGCTCAGCAACTCAGTCCGAACGCTTTCAAATCCTCGTCCACCGTGTTGATGCCACCGATGCCGAACTGATCTACGAGCACCTGAGCTACGTTGGGCGAAAGGAAGGCCGGCAGGGTTGGGCCCAGATGAATGTGCTTCACACCCAGATGCAGCAACGCCAGCAGAACGATGACCGCCTTCTGCTCATACCATGCGATGTTGTAGACGATGGGCAGTTCGTTGATGTCCTCCAGAGCGAACACCTCCTTCAGTTTGAGTGCGATGACCGCCAGCGAGTAACTGTCGTTGCACTGTCCGGCATCGAGCACACGCGGGATGCCTCCGATATTTCCCAAATCCAGCTTGTTGTACTTGTATTTGGCGCATCCGGCCGTCAGAATGACACAATCCTGCGGCAAGGCACGTGCAAAGTCCGTGTAATAATTGCGGCTCTTCATGCGTCCGTCACAGCCTGCCATCACCACAAACTTACGGATGGCTCCGCTCTTGACCGCCTCGACCACCTTGTCGGCCAGTTGCAGCACCTGGTTGTGTGCAAAGCCGCCCACAATGCTTCCGGTTTCAATCTGTGTCGGCGACGGACAATTTTTTGCCAGAGCAATCACCTCGGAGAAGTCCTTCCGTCCGTCGGCATCCTCCGTCAGATGGCGGCAACCCGGATAACCGGTGGCGTTGGCCGTGAAGATCTTGTCGCGATAAGGCGCGTCGGCTGCGGGCGGTACGATACAGTTGGTGGTGAAGACAATCGGACCGTTAAAGGCGGCAAACTCCTCGCGCTGCTTCCACCACGCATTACCATAGTTGCCTGCAAAGTGAGCGTATTTCTTGAATGCCGGATAATAATGAGCCGGCAGCATTTCGCCGTGCGTGTAGACATCCACCCCCGTACCCTCAGTCTGGCGCAACAGTTCCTCCAGATCGTGCAAATCATGCCCGCTGATCAGAATACCCGGGTTCAGGCGCACTCCGATGCTCACTTCCGTAATCTCCGGATGACCGTACGACTCCGTATGCGCCCGGTCGAGCAACGCCATTACCTGTACGCCCACAGCACCCGTTTCCAGTGCCAGCGCCGTCAGTTCGGCCACGGAAAGATTCCCCACGGTTGTTTGGCTGAGTGCCCGTTGCAGGAACGCATGAATGCTCTCGTCCTCATATCCCAAACGGATGGCATGGTCGTGATAGGCCGCCATTCCCTTCAGTCCGTAAAGCACCAGTTCCTTGAGCGAACGCTTGTCAGGGTCTGTCTCGCTGGTGACTCCCACGGTAGCCGCTTTTGCTTTCAACTCCTCGTCCGACGCACCGTGCCAGGTGAGCACATCCGCTTGCGGCAGAGACACACCCGCTTTCGTCGCCTGCTGCACCAGACTGTCGCGCATCAGCAAGCCCCGCTGTACCCGTTGCCAGATAGAAGCCTCATCAAAATTGGCATTTGTGATGGTGGAAAACAATGCGTCCGTCACGAAACGGTTCACGTCGCTGCCCACCGGCTGGCCGTTTGTGCGCAGCACATCCGCCGCCACACTGATGCCCTTCACCACATAAAGCAGCAAATCCATAGCCGTCGAGGTCGGTGCCGTCTTACCGCAAACACCCTTTAAAATACATCCTTTTCCCTGAGCCGCTTCCTGACACTGGAAGCAAAACATTTTCTGTTCCATAATAACCTTTCGTTTTTTAATTGTTGTTATCTTTATTGTTTATCTGGTCCGGTCTGTACCGTGATGATTGAATTTTCGTTATTTTTATACCGCCATTACGTCCACTGCCTGAAGCTCTGCGGATTTCCGATTCCGGATAATGCTTCCCGGACCATCGTTACCTGCTTGTGCCGGTGATAAGGCACTGCTTCCGGCAACTGTTTTCGGCGCAAATATAGTCGCCGTTTTCAAAGTGGCGCGTAATCTATGTTACACCCCATAATAATGAAAGTTAAACTATGCCTACATTCTATGATTTATACGATTTTTCGCTTTTTGCCGAGGCCGATCGCAACCGCATAGACCGTTTGCTTCAGCAATCGGCTAACCGAATCCGGACCTATCACGAAGGCGACCTGATAGCCTTGCAGGGCGATCCCTGCCGTTCGCTGATGCTGCTCTGTTCGGGCAGTGTCTCAGCCCGCATGACGCACGATGAAGGAAAGGAAATCGTAATCGAAACGCTGCATGCTCCCGAGATTCTGGCCCCAGCCTTTCTGTACGGTTCCGAGAACCGTTTTCCGGTGACGCTTATTGCCGCGACCGATTGCCGGGTGTGGTTCATCTCCCGTGAAGTGTTTCTGGAGATGATGGAAGCCGACCGCACCGTGCTGCGCCGTTTTCTGGAAAACATATCCGACCGCAGTGTATTTCTCAGTCGCAAACTGAACGAGTTCGCTTTGCAGAGTCTGCCCACCCGCATCCTGAGTTACCTGAAAACGCACGGTTGCATCCAGAATATTCAGGAGGTGGCTTTCATTATGGGAGTGGCGCGCCCGTCGCTCTCGCGTGCCCTTTCCCTGTTGGTGGAGCAGGGGCGGGTGCGGAAAGAGTCTGGCGGTTATGTGGCTGCCGATCACGAAGGCTGAGCCGGTTTGTCAATTTGTCATTTTGCTATTTTCAGTGCGCGAGACTGCGAAATATGCAGGGGAAGGGGACTGCGGTTGGTAAAAGCGGGAGTCTGAGAAACGTGAAATTGGTATAATAGTCTGATTAGTAGAATGTAATATGCTGATTTGGTATTCCGAGAAACCCGTCAAATAGAAAATAACAAGTGTATATTTTGTAAAAATAAAATTCTTCTTGATGATTGGAACACTTGATCAGGAGGAATTTAATGGAACAACAGGGCATTTTCTGGGAATCACTGTGCTGCTTCTGTAAAACTGCCGTGGCAGTTTGGTGCATAAAACCGTTGTATTTTGCATAAATATCCGTGCTTTTCTGCATGTTATCTGTATAAAAATGCAGAATTATCTGCTGGATGAAGGATTTTGAGGAAGTGGGTGGTTAGAGAATTGGGGGAATCTTAATCAAAAAGAATAGATATTTACCTGTTTTATGTGCAGAATGTTAGTCAATCATAAGACTTGAAGAGAAACGATGGAAGGTTATATAGTAGGCTTGCGCAGATAGAACTTTTCAGATAATTTTATATCTTTGCTATCAAGGTGCCTATGAAAAACTGAAACGGGCTGTTGCAGTTATAGATAGGTGTGGAAAACTAACTGTAAATCTTCTGATATTGGAAGAATGTGACAAATGTAAAAAGTAATAAACAGATTCATCATGGAAGATAAACGTAATTTACTTAATGATTTCCTGTCCGTGTTCCCTTTGGAAACTTTGTCGAGTATGCCTTTAGAGAAATATACGAATCTGAACAGATCAGACTCTTTTTGTTATTGGGTAGAAAGTAAAACTTCGGAACTGGGTTCTATATGGGGAGGTTCTTCCTATAAGTTTGGCATTTATAAATATAATGAGCATCCCAAAGAAAATGCGGCACATATCATGTGTGATGATACTTATGCGTGGTATGCCAAGAATGGTCATACGGCACAAGAAGCATACGAGACCATCAGAGGCGAAATTGTCAAGATTGCTCATCATGCTCAAAAAGGAGAATGGGAAGCAATTGATCAGAATACCACTTTGGGAGAAGTATTCAAATGGAAGATTGCATTTTTGTATTCTAATGAAAAACTGATTCCCATTTATAACCGTTCTATGTTGAAAACAGCTGCAGCAAAACTGGGTATGACGGAAGTGGCGCAAAGAAGCATACCCGAGATTCAGAATTTTCTTCTTCAGAAGAAAGAAAGTACTGATTTGTTTGTATTTGCCGATCAGTTGGTTAAGATGATTGAACAAGATAAAGCTCCCAATGAACCGAATATGTCAGGTCAGAAATATTGGATGTATGCTCCTGGAGAAGGTGGGTCTAAATGGGAACGTTGTCAGCATGATAATATTATCTGTATTGGTTGGGAAGACCTGAAAGATTTAAGCCAATATAGTTCTTTAGACCATGTTCGGGAACGGATGAAGGAAGTTTATAATAAGCCAGATTCAAGTTTTAGGAATGATGGTCTTGCCGTATGGGAATTTGTTCATGCCGTAAATCCTGGAGATATTGTTTATGTAAAATCCGGAGTCAGCAAGATTGTTGGGCGAGGTATCGTAAAGTCTGATTATATCTATGATGAAAGTTATGAGGATTTTCAAAATATTCGCAAGGTTGAATGGACTCATATCGGTATGTGGGATGCACCGGGCAAATCGGTATTGAAGACATTGACGGATATAAGCAAGTATCCGGAATATGTGCAGAAACTGGAATCTTTGTTTCATGGTCCTGAGGAGAAACGATATTGGTGGCTGGTATCCAATCCCAAAATATGGAGTATGAATGATTTGGCCGTTGGTGCTCCGGTAGAATATAATCTCTATAATGAAAATGGAAAACAGCGTCGTGTTTTTCAGAATTTTATGGATGCAAAAGTTGGTGATGCCGTTATTGGTTATGAGTCTACTCCTGTAAAGCAAATTGTAGCCCTTGCAGAAGTTTCCAGAGAACAAGACGGAAAGACCATAGAGTTTAAAAAGAAGGAATCTTTGAAGAATCCAATTGATTTCGCAACAATCAAAGCGTTGGAAGGTTTGCAAAATATGCAGTATCTTAAGAATCCGCAAGGTTCATTTTTTTCATTATCAGAATCTGAATATGAACTGTTGCTGGATATGATTCGTGAAACGAATAATCCTCCAATTGCAAAGTCCTTACCCGTTTATACTAAAGAAAAATTCCTTTCTGAGGTCTTTATGGATGAATCATCATATAATAGTCTTGTTGCATTACTACGATTGAAAAAGAATGTGATCCTACAGGGAGCACCGGGTGTGGGTAAAACATTTACAGCCAAAAGACTTGCTTATTCCATGCTTGGTGTAGAGGATGAAGAACAGATTGAGATGGTACAGTTTCATCAGAATTTCTCTTATGAGGATTTCATTAAGGGATATAAGCCAACTGTTGATGGCGGTTTTGTGTTGAGGTCTGGCGCTTTTTATAGTTTTTGTAAGAAAGCAAAGGCGAATCCTGGTAGAGATTATTTCTTTATTATTGATGAGATTAATCGAGGAAACCTGAGCAAGATTTTTGGAGAACTGTTAATGCTCATCGAGAATAGCTATCGTGAAAAGAGTATTAAATTGGCTTATAACGGTGAAGAATTTGCGGTACCTAAAAATATTTATATTATCGGTATGATGAATACGGCAGACCGTAGTTTGGCTATGATAGATTATGCTTTGCGTCGTCGATTCAGTTTCTTTGATATGGAACCGGGATTTTCTACAGATGGCTTCCGGAAATATCAGTCAGGTCTTCACAATGAAATCTTCGATAAAGTTATTGAAGCTGTGAAGAATCTGAATATGATCATTGCAAATGATGATTCTTTGGGACCAGGTTTCTGCATTGGTCATAGTTATTTTTGCAATCCGGACGTGGAAAATGAAAAGTGGTTGGAGAATGTCATAAACTATGATATAGCACCAATGTTGAAAGAATATTGGTTTGATGATCCGCAGAAAAGTAAAATGCAAATAGACCTTATAAAAAGTAAACTCTCATGATCATAGACAAAGGCATACCGATAAAAAATGTTTATTATATGCTTACTTATGCTTTTAAGGAATTGAAGCACAATAATTATGAGCATATAACTGGTGAGGAGTTTAAGGATATTCATGACTTGTTCGCAGAGATTCTTTCCTTGGGTATTGCCTGTCTTTTGAAACAAGGACTTCACCGTCAATATATTGTACAGGAAGACGATCTCCAGACATTACGTGGTAAGTTGTTATTGCAGAATACTTTTAAAAAACGTATGGCAAGAGATATGCGTTTGGTATGTGAATTTGATACATTCTCAGAGAATAATGTATTCAATCAGATACTGAAGTCATGTGTGTTCTTGTTGCTCAGGCATTCGGATGTATCAACTGAAAGAAAAGTAAAGTTGAGAAAACTGATGATTTATTTTGAAACGGTAGACGAGATCTCACCTGCGTTAATACGCTGGAACATGCTGCGGTATGACAGAAATACACGAACTTATCAGATGTTGCACAGTTTATGTTATTTCCTGTTGCAGAGCAGACTGCTGACAACCGAAACCGGTCATGTGAAAATGGAGAGTTTTTCAGATGCGCACATGAATCTGTTTTTTCAGCGGTTTGTTATGGAGTTCTATAAAAAGAAGTTTCCAGAATATAGACCACGGGCAAAACAGATTAAGTGGAATATGTGTGAGAACGAGAATACATCTGCTGCAATGCTTCCTATCATGCAGACAGACATCACACTTACTTTAGGTGAAAGAACACTGATTATCGATACAAAATATTATAGTAAAACGACTCAAGAACATTGGGAAAAAGTCAGTATACATTCTCCTAATTTTTACCAAATACATACTTATGTCACAAATGAAGACCGATATCATACAGGTTTGGTTGATGGTTTGCTGCTATATGCGAAAACATCAAGTGATATTCAACCGGATGTACAGTTTACAAATTCTGATGGCAATACCTTTATGGTAAAGACGCTGGATTTAAGTCAGGACTTTAGTGATATTGAAGAACAGCTAAAAGAAATCCCCCATTATAAAATATGATGGTTTTTCAGCTTTGGCTTTTTAGGAAGTTTGTTGCATGAGCAGTCTGTCCGCTTCTGTTTCGGAAATACGGATATTTTATTGGAATAGAAAAAGTAAAAAATTATTCGTAGATTAATCCGAAAAATGCTTATCTTTGAATATATGAGTGTTTTTAGCGTTAATTCTGATTTCTTATGGACCAAAGAAAATTAGGTATAGCTTATTTCCTTTCGTTTTGTGTAGAGCAATATAAGCATGCAAAAAGAATAGGAGGGAATAAAGCCATGATAATTTTTGCGAAATACGGAGTGCTTGATTATTTAAGTGAGCATTTTGAAGTATTGCATACCCAAAGTTGCCAGTGGCTTTTGGAGGATATAGATGAGTTTATTGAAACCAGAAAAACAAACGAAAGATGAAGGTCTACCACGGAAGTATACTTATAAATTGGTGGATCAATGCTTGTTTCATACAGAGCTGTCATTGAAATATCTTAATTTTATAGAAGTAAAGGAGGTTCGTTTATGATGAATTTATCCATAAATCAAGATAACTTGTATTTGTTGTTTCCTTCAAAAGTTAGCTGGTTAATTTGCTTCTTGGCAGAAGACGAAAATGTCAGCATAGTGGAAACAGTTAAAAAGGTTTATGCTTCTGAATTCTATCGGGAGATGGAGGAAGAACAGACAAAAAAATGGCATCTGGGGCCAGTCTCTTTATACGAAGAACTGGAAAAATAAATAAATCAATTGAAGGACATAGTGAAACAGATTAAAAGGGATAAAAAAATAAGTGAAGAGGCAAGACAAGTGTTTGAAGCTAATAATTTGTATATAAAATTAAGGACTGAGATTAATGACCTAATAGAAAAATCATAGCGCATATTATTTTAGATTTTGTTTTATTATGGAAAGAAGAAGATTTTACGTGTTTCTGATCATTCTGGTTTTTCTGTTAGGTTCGGCTCTATTCAACCTGAAGAGGTTTTCTCCCGCAATGGAAGAACTGGAAAGTAGCCGGAACGATTCTGTTTCGGAGGAACAAGTGATGGAAGAGGATACGTTGTCCGGCATCGCGGAATCCGAGAGGGCTATCCAGAAGATTATCGAGTACGGACGAGAAGGTAATCTGGAAAAACTGGCTCAAATGGTCGATTATCCGTTAATGCGGAGCTATCCGCTTCCTCTGATCCGTGACTCAGCCGATTTCGTCAATTATGCGGGGATTATATGGGACGATTCCCTGAAACAAGTATTCCGTAATTTGAAGATAGAGGACTGGAACCAGTACGGATGGCGTGGTTTCTCTTTTGCTGATGGAGTTTATCTGTGGGTGGGTGAAACAAAGATATCAGACATTAACTATGATTCCAAGCAGGAACAGGAGTTAAAGGAGAAACTGTTCAGAGAGGATATAGCCATGCTTCATCCTTCTTTGCAGAAAGGCATACGGGAGACCTGGTTGTCTATTAAGGATGTGAAAGGAACGTTTTATGGGCGACTGGATCTGATGACAAACAAGAAATATCGGTTGTCTTTGTATGACAAATCGCAGAAAAAATCTGAACTTCCGTTCTTTGTAGCTACGGATTCTATCTGGAGTCAGGAAGGTTCCATGGCGAACATGTACCTCATGTTTGTTAAGGGAGGTGTGACTATAGAAATTTTGCACTCCTACTATTATCCCACAGTTATGTATTATATAGAAAAAGGAGATACCACCAAGTATGAATTGGATTGCGACAATTACTATGTGACGGTTTCCGATTTGAAGAAGAAAGGCTATTTGCATTAAGATTGTTTGTGCACCGAAAAGAGATCAGAGAAGGGATATCCCTGCGTGTGTCACCCACGTGCGGATATTCCTTCTTGCTGTTTCTGCTTGCAGAGCTTCTTCAAGCGGCATTTCTTTAGGAGTAATGCTGTCTACTTTTGCAAAGCCGGCTTCAAGCAATTGGGCCGTATCGTCAGCCTGTCCGGCCAGAAGCCAAACGGGAATGTTCTGCTTTTGGGCGCGGCGCAGAACGCGTTCGGGTAGTTTGCCCATAAGTGTTTGGCAGTCGGCATGACCTTCTCCGGTAATCACCAGATCTGCTCCTTGTAGTTGTTGGTCAAAGTGTATGAGATCGAGCAGCAGGTCAGCTCCGGATTCCATGCGGGTGTGGAAATATTGCAGAAAGGCATAACCCAGTCCGCCGGCAGCTCCGGCACCGGGATGTTGCGACAAGTCTTTTCCCATTCGTCGGGCCGATTCTTGGGCAAACCGTTTGGCCCGTTCATCCAGCTGGCAGACCATTTCGGGTGTAGCTCCTTTTTGCGGACCGAAGATATGTGCGGCTCCGTGCGGACCATACAACGGATTGCGAACGTCGCAAGCTAATGTAAAGTGGCATTCCTTCAGACAACTGTCCGGAAGTTCCTCTATTTTTTGATCGGTGGTAAAGATATCAGCCAAAGCCTGAAGCATTCCCATTCCGGCATCGCTGGTTCCGCTTCCTCCCAGTCCGATGATGAAGTTACGGCAACCTTGTTTTATGGCATGGGCAATCAGCTCACCGACACCATAAGTCGTGGCGAGAAGCGGATTGCGTTCTTCTGCCGTCATGAGAGTGAGTCCGCAAGCCCGTGCCGTTTCGATTACTGCCATACCGTCAGCAGTCCGTCCATAACGGGCGCGGATAGGGCGCATCAACGGGTCGTGAGCTGGTGCATCTATAAAGCTGCCTTGCAGAGCCGAGATAAAAGCTTCGAGCATTCCTTCCCCTCCGTCCGACATGGGCAGGGCTATGATTTCGGCACCCTGCTGTTGCAGAGCTTCGGCAAATGTTTCTTCTACCTCTTGCGAACTGAGGCACCCTTTGAACGAATCTATGGCCAATACAATCTTCATGACTTTCTGCTTTTGTTTTCTCCATGCAAAGGTATAAAAGAAAAGTCACAGCTTTACAAAAACAAAGAAAAAGAGTCTTTTTATAAGGCATATAAATACATTTGCCTATTTTTGTAATATGAAATGAAAAACGTCATTATGGAAAAAGACAAATTAGGTTATGTATATATCTTGACCAATCCCAGTTTCCGTGCGGATTGGGTAAAAATAGGAAAAAGTTCCCGGCCGGTAGATGTTCGCAGTAAGGAGTTGGACAATACGGCGGTGCCTTTGCCTTTTGAAATTTATGCCACTTTAAGAACACGCAAGTATTCTGAAGTTGAGAAACAAATACACAAACAGATAGACCGGTTGACCGATTTGCGCATCAGACAGAACCGTGAGTTCTTCAATATTGCTCCTTCTGTAGCCTTGGATATCATGCGTGATATTGCGGATTTGCTGGATGATGCAGAGCTGACGATATACATAGACGGCAAGCCTGTTGTCAGTAAAAATAAGGAAGAGGACCATAAGTTCGAAAAGGAGAAAAAAGAGAAACAGCGTAAAGCCCCTAAACCGCCATTTAAATTCCACATGATCGGTTTGAACGTAGGTGATACCGTAACTTTTGATCCTCTGAATCTTTCTGTTCGTGTGGCTAGTGATGATAAGATTGAATACGACGGACGTTTGTACAGCCTTTCTGCTTTTACGGCGAATTTCCTTCCGGAGGAAATGCAAACCGCTTCCGGAACTTACCAAGGACCTAAATATTTCAGTTATCAGGGGAAAAAACTGAGTGATTTGAGAAATGAGAAAGAAGGATAGTTTTTTACGTGATTCGTAAATTCTTTTTCAATTTTTCTTGCAAAACGCGAAATCACAAACTATATTTGCAACGGAGTAGGGCGCAGTCTGCGCCTTATCCTTTAGTTCAATAAAACATAAAACAACAAACAGTATTCAAAGGTGCAAAACAAGCAATTCTTTATGCTTTGCTGATTCCGGTGGTAGAAAACTCCATTAGTGAAAAGGAAATCATCATCCGGAATGCTGCCGCAGTTTGTGGCGGACAGGATTGCTGTGCTCTTTGACTTACTGGCTGTATACCTCTCTTTCGACTGGGGAAGGAGAGGTCTTTTTGTATGTTTCCCAAGAAAAGTTTCTGATGAATGTGTCCGATAAGGAAGACGTTTCGGAGGAAATACAATGAGCTTGGGAAGCATGGTTTCTTTTTTTATCAAAAATGTATGTTTAATCCTATTAATTTGTTGTTTTATGGAAAGAAAACCTTATTTACGTGTTGCGTGGTCTTTTGAAGCATCTAGTAAATATCAGCCTGAATATGTTGACGACTTTTTGGATATTCAATTGATGTTTCCGGAGTTTCCACCCGAAACTTATGAACTGACGGTGCGTGTTTTCTCGGAAAAATTTCTTCTGCAAGGAGTAGATGCTCGTTATTTGGGCGGTGAAGGTCCGCGTCGAATCAATTTTCAAGTACCTGTGTTTTCTCTCAACCAAGGGTTATATTTTTATATTTTCGTTTATCGGAATGGTTATCCGTCTTGGTTCGGAAAGGTTTATGATCCGTATTTTCATTTTACTCGGGTGAAATTGGAAGAATTGGATCCGTCGTCCGAGAAATGGTTTTTTGCGGCTTATATGATGAAATGCTCTGCGTGGGATGAGTTCTGCCAGAAGAGCTACTACCGGTTTGTACTACCAAAACTCGTCCGTTTGTTGCATCGCAGACAGCAACAGACGAATCCCGACAGACTTCTGGCCGTTTACGGAATAACAGAAGATGCACGGTTTTTCGCAGAAAAGATTCTGGGAGACTATCTGAATGATGATTTTTATTACTCTGCTCCGATAGCTGAACTGAGTATTGACGATCTGATCTCGGGAAAGGTAAGTTGGAAGCAAGTGTCCAGAAAACTTCAGAAAACAATGCCTAAGGTGGTGCTGATTGAATTTCCGACACAGTATTACCGCCTGGATAAACTCCAGGCGATAAAACGGCAGATAGACCGGCTTCGGAATTTTTCCCCCGGTCTCCATACAACTTATATTTTTTATGGTTTTTCGGATTTCCTGCAGTTTTTGCAGGGAAGTCCTGAGGAGGAAGTGGTATTTGCTGAAGAGGTGTATATAAACCTGCTGGACCGAAGTAATGACAAGCTTAAATGGAGTTAGGACTCTTGGGGCGATGCGTCACGGAATGCCTTCAGCACGCTTATCATCTCCTCTTGCTTGTCGGTCAGAGTAAGTAACAGATTCCGGTATCTGCCCCGTTTCATCAAAGAACTCAACAAGGGGTAGACCGGAATTTCCTGTGTCCAGAACTCCTCGCCCATGAAAATCATCGGACTGGCATAACCGAAGCTTTCATAATGGTTCTGCGTGGCATCCTGGAAAATCTCCTGCATGGTGCCGGCGCTGCCCGGGGTGTAGACGATGCCTCCCTTGGCAATGGTCAGAATGCCGTCCTCGCGGATGCTGTTGTCGAAATACTTGGCTATGTGGGTGGCAAAGGGTGTGGCCGGTTCATGACCGTAGAGCCATGTGGGGACACCCAGGCTCCGATACTGTGTCTGAGGGAAGCGTTGCATCACCTCGAAGGCGGTGTCGAGCCAGAGCGGATGGTCAAAGGTGGGGGCCTGTTCCAGAATCTCCAGAGCTGTTGTCAGTTCTGCTTCTGTCTTTCCGGCCATCCACGCACCCAGATGGGTGGCTTCCATCGCTCCGGGACCTCCGCCGCTGATCATCAGAAAACCCTCTTCGGTGAGCTGTTTGCTGAGGTTGACGATTTGCCGGTAACAGGCATCCGTGCGTTTCAGACCGTGACCGCCCATGATGCCCACAATGCTCCGTTCGTCGTACTGGCTCAGGAACTCATGCAGGGCGTTGCTGATGGAATGGTCGTGCAGGGTGCGTGCCAGAGTTTCCTTAATGTCGATGGCCGATGACATTTCCTTGCCAAGCGTGAGGTAATGACGGTAGACAATCTGATCGAATGTCTGCTTGAAAGTTTCCGGTTGTCCGGGTACGTAGTGGGCATAGAGCGTGGAGGCATCATACAGATGCCCGATAAAAGGATTGAAAGGCACCTGTATGTTCGGAAAAACCAGATTCTCCGTTTCCACGGCCCGCTGCATGTCCAATGGTAGATGACCGCCCAAGAACAGACAGTTCTGGAAGGTGCATGCTGCCGCTTCCGCCTTGAACGGACTGAAATCGATGCTTTGGAAAGCATATCCTTTGATGTGCTTCTTGCTCTTCAACAGTTGGAGAGCTTCTTCGGGTGTGTTGATTTCAATGTGTTTCATACGTCCATCCTCCAGTTACAGTCGTTGTGGTAAATCATCTGATGCGTCATGCCTCCGTCCACCGTAAGGCAGATTCCGTTTACGAAATCATTTTCCGGTTGGCAGAGGAATACGGCAGCACGGGCAATGTCTTCGGGGGTACCGATGCGCTGTGAAGGATGCTGCAACAGATCGGCCGGAGCATATTTCGGAGTTTCACCACTCTGTTCGGGATGATAAGGCTGGGTTTCGATCCAGCCCGGTGCTATGGCGTTGACTCGGGCTTTGCCTCGCAGACTGACGGCCAAGGCATGAGTCAACGCTGTGATGCCTCCTTTGGCGGCCGAATAGCTTTCGGTGTCGGCCTGTGATTGGAAGGCTCGGGTAGAGGAGAGGTTGACGATGCTCGCTCCCTTGCGGAAGTGTTCCTTGAAGCGTTGGGTCAGCCAGTAGGGGGCGGCGACTCCAACCCGCTGCACATACAGGAAATCGGCATAGCTGCATCCCGACAGGACACCACCGAGCATCAGACAGGCATTGTTGATGAGAATGTCTATCTGATCCTCCCATTCCAGTACCCAGTCGGCAAAACGATTCAGCGTTTCTTCTTCGGCAATGTCGCCCTCAAAAGGAAATATCCGTTCCCGTACGGTTTCGGGATGAGGCTCGTCATGCAGTTGCTTGTCGATATAGTACACGCGTGCGCCCAACGTGGCAAAGGTTTCGGTCAGGCAGCGGCCGATACCGGCAGCCCCGCCGGTAATCACGCACACTTTTCCCTGAAAATCGGGATTCTGTATTGTTTGATGTTCCATGATCTGTTTTTCTTTATCATTTATCAGAATGACTGGTTGATCGTCTTATCTGAGTCTTGTTTATTTCTTACATAAATTCTTGAAATCGCAGTAGGCGCATTTCTCTTCTATCTCGGTCTGCCGGAAATCACCGTCGGGATTGAAAATCTCTTCGAGCAGTGTTTTCAGATGCGTGCGGAAGTCCGTATTGAATTTCCGGAAATCAGTTACCTCTTCTTTCTTGCGGGCTTCACCCATCTTGATGACCGGAGAATAATCTTCATTGGCCGCTTCGTGGATATAGAGCAATACCGGCGTGATGTCCTTGTCCTTGAATCTCTCTTCAGACTGCTCACACAAAATGGCGGCATAGAGGAATGTCTGGAAAATGTAGCCCGAACGGTTCTTGGACGGTTCGAACAAGGCCTCAACACTGGTGGTGGACCGCTCTTTCCTCCCGTCTTGTAGTCTACGATGCGCAGGCAGTTTTCCTTTAAGTCCATGCGGTCGATTGTACCGCCGATGCAACTGTGAATCTCACCTTTCGGGGTGGCAATCCGGATATTTTCTCGCACTTTTACTTCTGAACCGACCAATGAAAAAGGAGCGTATTGGAGGTCTTTCTCCAAAAGCTGACGGATGTAGCGGTAGATTACCTCGGAATTGATGTACTGGATACCGTTATATTCCGGTCGCTCGTTCTCTGGCAGATTGAAGAAGTGCTCACGGAATCCGCGGTCGATATACTCTCGCAGCGTGTGTTCCTGCTCTTTGCTGAGCAGATCTGTCAGCAGTTGGCGGGTGATGACTCCGTTGCGGGCCGTCAGATCCTTATAGATATGTTCGGCGGCATCATGGAAGATGGTTCCGAACAGAGCCGAGTCGATTTCGGCGCTGACTTCTTCGGGAGCGGTGAGGCCGGCCACATATTTATAATAGAACTTTAGTGAACAGTCCATATAGCAGTTCAGAGCCGACGGAGAAATCAGGGCCCGAGGATTCACCCGCTGGTCGTAGATGCTTTGCAGACGCTTCATGATTTCCGGGGTCTTGCGGATGAGAATCTCTTCGCTTCCCTGTGGGGATTGCGCGGCTTCGAGTTTGACCCGTTTGATGTCATAGCCCCATTCGATGAGGAACTGGAGCATGAAACGCGACATTTCTCCACGGTTGAGACCGTCGCTGGTGGTGTTGTAAACCAGACTGACCTTTTCGGCGCGTTGCAACAGGCGGTAGAAATAGTAGGCGAACACCGCAATCTTATGATCGATGGTAGTCATGCCGAAAGCCTTGCGCAGATTGTACGGAATAAAGGACGTGTCGCCGCCGGCTTTGGGCAACTGTCCTTCGTTCACGGAAAGCAGAATCAGATGACGGAAGTCCAGGTTACGGGTTTCGAGCACACCCATCACCTGCAGTCCGATGGCCGGTTCGCCGTGGAAAGGAATGCTGCTGGAAGACATTACCCGATTGACTAGTCGTACCAATGTCTGTGGCGTGACTTCCAGTTCTCCGCTTTCGATCAGAGAGTGGAAACGGTTAATCTGGGTATAGGCTTTGAACAGCGCTTCGCGGTAGAGCTGGTCAAAGGCCTCGTTGTCCTTTTCCTTCGGTTTGTTTTTATACACCAAGGCCACCTGTTTCAGCGCATCGCTCACCAGTTGGCACAGGGCGGCATTCTGTGTGCGTGGGGTAAAGAGCAATCGGAGCACCTCGTCCTGTTGCAGTTCGGAGGGGTGCGGAAAGAACCGGTTGTCCGTGGTCAGTTTGCGGGTCAGCTCATCGGCTTGCTCCGAGAGCATGCGGGTATAGGGATGTTTCAGCAGACTCACCACCTCGGCAAAGAGAAAGCGTCCGTTATTGGGATTGTAGCCTTCGGTGTGCAGTTGCAGCAACGCGTTCAGAAAACTGTAGGCCGGTGTCTGCGACATGGGGAATCCCATGGTGATGTTCACGTGGCGCACCTCGCCGGGCAGGGCATGAAGCATGGAAGGCAACAGTGCCTCGTTGCAGAGGACTACAGCCGTTTCCTTTTCCTGTTCGGTAAGATTTTCGCCGAGCCATTGGGGCAGATAACGGATCTGGGCGTTCTCGGTTGAGGACTCCACATAAGTAATTTCCTTCGGACGGTTCAGATTCTTGAAAAGTTCCGGAGGCAGTTCGGACGGGAAATCCCGAAGATTGCGACGGATGAATTCGCCGGCCTCGTGCGGATGCTTCTGCAGATAGAATTCATCATAGTCCCAGTAGAAAGAGGCCATGCCCGCTTCATGAAGGCGTGTAAAGAGTGTATGCTCCACCTTGTTCAGTACGTTGAAACCCACGAACACATAGCGCTGATGAGGAAGCGTCGTGACATCCAGCTGTTCGATGACTTCCCGATAGAGCATTCCTTCGTAAGCCAGTCCCTGTCGGTGCAGCACATCCCGGAACTCGCGGTAGATGTTTCCCAACTGCGACCACAGACGTGAGAAGCGGTCTTTCAGTTCCGTGCTCTGCTCGATGGAGAAGTTCCGGAAGAACTGGCTCAGTGCCTCCTTCTGTCCTTCCTCGAGAAATTCTTCACGGTCGGTCAGTTCATTCAAGTCGCTCAGGTTGCTGAACAGGGTTTTCGTGTCGGCCATATTCTTGTCCGCATCGTCAAAATCACTGATGAGCAGCTCGCCCCAGTAGTAAAAGGCATCGAGAGATTCCTGGCTTCCTGTGGCGTTCCGGAAAATCTTATAGAGCTCGCACACCAGTTTCACCGGGTCGCCGATTTGTAGGGAAGAGCATTGGCGGAACAGTTCGCTGATGCTCACATAGGCCGGTGACCAGATGGGGTGACCGGCTTCCTGCGCCAGATACTCGTTGAAGAACAGGGCCGCACGTTTGTTTGGAAAGACCACGGCGGTGTGCGACAGGTCGCCGCCGGTCTTCTTATATAGGTCTATTGCTACTTGCTTTAAGAAAGTTTCCATTTGTTGTTTGTTTTTGTGGGACACTTTATTCCGTAATCTCTTCCAGTTCCTGACTGTATCCGTAGAGCAGGAATCCGCTCACCTGCTCATAACCCATCTGGTGCAGCAGTTGCATGTATTCGCGTACCTGCTCGGCATGACGGGGATTCTTGCGGGCAAACTTGAAATCAATCACCACCAGGCGGTCGCCCTTTTTCATCACGCGGTCCGGTCGCTCGGAGCGGACACCGCCGTCTGCTGTCGGGCTGATGATGGTGCACTCGTTATATACTTCCCATTCCGGACCGAACCAATCCTTGATTTGGGGCATATCCAATACCTTGCGGGCAATGCGGGCCACCTGTGCTTCCTCTTCTTCCGAGCGGAACAGACCTTCGAAGCGCAGTTGCTCCAAGGCACCTTCCAAGTCATCGGCCTGTTTGATGCAGGCAAAGAGATAGTGCAGAAGACTTCCCCGGTCGGCATAGTTCACCTCGTCCTCATCGCCTTCGGTATCAATGAATGCGGCCGAACGGTTGGACTGCCGGAACTCAATGTCGGTTTGTTCCTGCAAGGAATCCAGAGAGATGGTAACGGCTGTGCGTGGGGCGGTCAGACGGTTGGCCGAGGCGGCTTTATCACTTTCCTTCTCCTTCCGTTCAGGAGCTGCAAGTGTTCCATATTCAAAGATGGTTGTAGTAGCCGACTCTTCTTCGTTGTCCGTTTCACTGGCTGCTTCTTCCTGGCTCAAGGTGACTTTGTCACGTGCCGAGAGAGCCAGCAAGGTTTCTTCCAGCCATTGCGACACGGTGCCCGTTCCTCCCTGCCGTCCCCATACAAAGAGGTTTTGGCAGGCACGGGTGAACGCCACGTAAAGCAGATTCATATTGTCCACCCAAAGATTGTGTTGCTCTTCCAGATAACTGTCGCGGAACACGGATTCTTTCATGGCCGATGAGTAGTTTACCGGAATGAGGTCGAGTTCATCGAAAACGGGAGCCACCTGCTGGTCTTGCGGCACGGTGCACCAAATCAGATGATTGTTGGTTTCATTCTCCGTTTTCCAGTCGCAGAACGGCAGCAGTACTGTGTGGAACTCCAGTCCCTTGGATTTGTGAATGGAAAGAATGCGGATGCCCGAAAGTTCTCCCGAAGGGATTGTCTTGGTATGCAGCGTCTCGTCCCAATAGGTGATGAAAGCCGTCAGTTCCGACGATTTGTTCTGCAGATATTCGGTCACGGCATCGTAGAACGCACAGATATAGGCATCCTGCTTCTGAATCCGTTTCATTTCAAAGAGAATGAAGAGCTGTTCCAGCAGTTCGTACAGCGGCAACAGACGCCATTTCTCCAGTTGTTCGGTGAAGGCTTGCGGCAGATAGTCTTCCACCCGGTTCAGCAAAACGGTGTTCAGGTCAATATCCTTTTCCAAAACGTCGTGCTGGTAAGCTACAGCCAGACGGGCACAAGCGATGCGGTCGTCCGGATTGGCCAGATAGCGCAGGCAGTCCACCAGCATGCACACCGCCGTAGAGGCATCCATGCAGAAAGCCTCATCCGATACAATATGATAAGGTGTATTCTTGTCGAAATAGTCCGCAATGAGCGGAATCAGGTTGTTCTTTCGGATCAGGATGGCAATCTCATTCTCGCGGATACCGCTCTGCACCAGCTCGTCCACCTGTTTGCCTAATTCGTGCAATACGGTTTCCTGATAAGCTTCCCGATTCCGGTTGTCGGGAATGAGCGAAACACGCACAAAGCCCTTTTCCTGCTTTTGTGTTTTCTGCGCCACATCCTGATAAATATCCAGTATTTGCGGATAGCCCTCCTTGCCGATGCTGGCATCCTCCTGAGCCAGTTGTCGGCAGGTTTCCTCAAAGAACAGATTGTTGAAGTGAATGATATTCGCTTCGCTTCGCCAGTTGGTATCCAGCGTCTGGGTGCGTACGCGGAAACTCGGGTCTCGGTCCAGTCCGGCCAGAATACGCCAGTCTCCGTTTCGCCAGCGGTAGATGCTTTGCTTGATGTCTCCCACAATCAGACTGCCGTCCTTCTGTGCCAGACACTCTTCCAGCAGCAGATGGAAGTTCTCCCACTGCATGCGAGAGGTATCCTGAAACTCGTCAATCATCACCACGTCGATGGTCGTACCGATTTTCTCATAGATGAACGAGGCATCGCCTTCGCGGATCAGTCCGTGAAGCAGAGCGTTTGTGTCCGACAGGAGAAAACGGTTGTGCGCCTCATTCAACAGGCGCACCTCCTGATCGATATGCACCAGCAGGGGCAGGTTATACAGATAGCGTGAGGCCAATGAGCAGGAGTTTACTTTCAGATTAGCCCGTGGACGCAGTTCCTCGGCGGTAGCCAGCGTCTCCATCAGTTCCGACTGTGCCAGTCCGATGATGACATCCTTGTTGACAGAGGTCTTGGTGGTCCAGTTTTCCGGTGCTTCGAGACATTTCTCCACGGTAGCATTCCGCACATCTTCCTTGAAGTTGCCGTTGGCCAGTTTCCGGAAATAACTGCCGATGCCGTTTCTTCCGCTTTTCAGGTCATTGGGTTCCAAACCATGCTGTTGCAGTACTTCCTCAAAGTGCTGGCTGAATCCCTGCATGATCTCCTCCGTTTCCTGTTTCAACTGATTCAGGCGCTTGCGGTATCCGGCAATGAATTGCGTGTTTCCGAGTTTCTCGCGCAGATTCTGTCCTTTCTCCAGATATACCTCGTTGAAGATGTTTTTTCCGAACGACTTGATTTCGCCCGATACATTCCAACGGCTGTTGTCACTGATGCGGTTCTCGATATATTCCAGCAGCCAGTGGAGCACCGGAGAGCGGCGGTCCAGTTTCTCGATCATCGAGTCGACGGCATCACTCAGCACTTCGCCGTTGTTCAGTTCGATATTCAGGTTGGCACCCAGTTCCAGTTCGCGAGCCAGATTGCGCATCACCGACTGGAAGAAAGAGTCAATCGTTTCGATGCGGAAACGGCTGTAGTCATGGATGATGTTTTTCAATGCCTGGGCAGCGGCTTCGCGGATTTCGGTATCCGACTTGGAAGAGTGCTCCCGGATTTTGTTGAGATAACCGTCCGAGGCCGGGTCTTTATGGGCGATGCCGTAAAGCTGGCTCAGGATACGTTCTTTCATTTCGGTAGTAGCCTTGTTCGTAAAGGTCACGGCCAGAATGCGCCGATAGGCAAACGGGTCTTCGATAAGCTGGCGGATGTATTCCACAGCCAGAGTAAATGTTTTGCCCGAACCGGCAGAAGCGCGATATACTAATAAATGAGGATCTTGTTCCATAGCGAATAATCGTTTATTTTGGAATAAAGATAGAAAATTCTTTTGAGATACCGGCATATCCGCAACTAAAAAACCATGAATCTCATACACGGTCTGTTGCTGTGGGAAATCCCGAAATAAATTTTTCGGAGCATCCTGAAGATTGCTTGCATTGGTGGCTGTTTTTTCAGAGTCTGTTTCCTTAATTTTTTTGAAAAGGGGGTATGATCGCGAACTTTTGTTGTTTTATGTTTCTGTTGGTTGAGTATCCGGTAAAAAAACTTTTGGAATTATTGTTTTTTATTCTTTTCTTCAAAATCTTCTCTTTTTCAGCTTGTTCGTGGAATGTATTTTTGTTCCTTCAATTTGTATTGTTGTATCATGTAAAGAATAAAATCATTAATTATGAGAAGATCTACTATTATTTGTTCCTTTCTTTTAGCAAGTTTTGTTTTACCATATACCCATGTCCGGATGCAGGCACAGCCGTTGTCCGAGCAACCGGCTTCGGAAACGATCCGGGTGGAAGTACGCTTGAAAATGAAGAGCGATGAGTTCTGGTATTTTGATGAGGCCACCTGCACCGTTGGCAACCAGAAGCCGGCTGTGACGGAAACGTTGACCCCGGAGAAGTATGCCGTGCTGACGGTGGAAAATGTCCCTGTCGGAAAAGCTCATGAGGTAGAGGTAAATGCCTCGTTGGCAGACCTGGAGTTCAATCGGCGCGAAGTGTTTGCACATATCAACTGTTCTTTGCCGCAAACGCTTCGTCGCGATACCATTATAAATCTGGATCTGAATGAGCTGGTTCCGGTAACGGTGACGGCTACCCTGAGCGGACTGTCAAAAGGCATATTGCTGTTGGGAAATAGCCAGTCAGACAAGCTGTGGTCGATGTCTTTTGCTTCCGATCAGATGTATTTGCTGCTGCCATCCGGGCAATATGCTTGCAGTCTGGATGCCCAGATGCAGTCGGGAGAAACGGTTCGCACCCGTTTCCAGAATTTTGAGGTGTCTACGGCTCCACAGAATCTGAACCTGAAAGCGAAGGCGTCCGATTTTCATCGTGTATCTTTCAAATCATTGAATTTGCCCGATTCTTATTTACCTCCTTTTTATCAGGTGGTCGATGGCCGCTTCTATTCCGGTGAATCTCTGGAAAAGGGATCTTATTGTCTGTTTGCCGATTTGGCCGATACCAATCCGGATTTGCTGACTCTTTTGCGTAAAGAAGATTTTACGGTGGGAGACACGGATATTTCGGTAGCCCTGGACTATCGGGATTATGTTTCTTTACCGGTGGAAGTTCTGGTTGATGAGGCGATGAAGTTCCAGCCTTTGACTTATCGGATCAGTGACGGTACGGAGACAGGGGTTGTTGAAGGATATCCGGCAGTGAGAGAAAAGTTGAAAGCCTGTCTGTTATCCCATAAGACCTATACTCTGGAAGTCCTTTCCACGAGCGGAGAAATTTTGAAGAAGCAGGAATTCCGTGTGGACGACTCGTTGTCTAAGATAACGGTTGATTTGCGGGATTCGGGTGCCACTGTCGGAGTCGCTTCTTTGGCCCAGTCCGGCAATACGCTGGCCGTAGAGGCCGTTGCCGGTCGTCTGCAGGTGAAAGCCCCTCAGTCTGCCGGTCCGGTACAGGTGGAAATCTATTCTGCTGCCGGTGCTTTTGTGCAGCGTGCCGTTGTTTCGGCCGGAGGCAGCATTTCGCTGTCATCCTTGAAAAAGGGATTATATCTGGTTCGTCTGAAACAGGGAAAGAATCATCGTGTGCAGAAACTGGTTTTCTAATCGGATAATACTGACCAAGGATAAAAACATGAAACTGATTTTAAGCGACAGACCGTTGTCTTTCTCCATACCCGCCGAGGGCATCCGTTATTTTGATCTGTCTTCACAGAAGATTTCCAACTGTGTCGGTTGCTTTGGTTGCTGGACGAAGACACCCGGTCGCTGTGTGATTCGGGATGATGCCACCCGCATTTATCCCTGCATTGCTGCCAGCGACACGCTGCTTTATGTCAGTCGGGTGTGCTATGGCAGCTATGATGTGCCGATGAAAACCATGCTCGAACGGGCCATTCCGGTGCAGCAGGCTTTTATTCGCATCCATTGCCGCGAGACGCATCACGTGCAGCGTGCCGTGTTGCCCAAGAAGGCAACGATACTTGCCTATGCCGACACGATGATAGAAGAGGAGGAGCGTCAGATTTTCCGGCAGCTGGTCCGGCGCAATGCATACAACATGAATCTGGAGAGTTTTGAGATACTGTTTACAACCGAGTCACAGGTGGACAGCCTGGCTCATGAAATTGTTGCACAATGGGAAAAGTTCTGATTCTGAACGGGAGCCCGCGGGCTCCGAAATCCAATTCCAAACGCTATGCCGAAATCTTTATGCGTTATGCTTCCGGCGAGGTAGTCTATCAGAATATTACCCGGAAGAATCATTTGGATTTATGCGCCGCTATGGATGGATATACCGATTTGCTGCTGGTCTTTCCTCTGTATGCCGATGCCCTTCCGGCAGGTTTGCTTCAATTCTTGAAAGTGCTTGAAGCGAATCCGCCGCAGCGCAAACCGGTCATCTCCATCCTGATCAATTGCGGTTTTCTGGAGCATGAACAAAACAAAGTGGCCCTGCAGATGATAGAGCTGTTCTGTCGTCGCAACGGCTACCGCCTGGGAGCGCAGTTGATGCTGGGTAGCGGCGAAGCCATTCTGGATACTCCTTTCCGCTTTATTGCGGTGCGGAGCATCCGGAAGCTGGCCCGCTCGGTGGCGCAGGGTACTTATCGTACCTACAGCGCCACGATGCCTTTACCAAAAAAAATCTTCCAGTGGGCGGCCAACAGATATTGGACCAATTACGGCAAACGATTCGGCATAACCAAAGAACAGATGCAGACTCCGGAAATCGAGTCATAGAGCTGTTCTGTAAAGGCGTTGCCGGATGTGCCGATAATAGGCTACACCCACGATGTCGGCCAAGGCCCAACCGATGGGAACGGCCCACCAGATGCCCGTATAGCCGATGCCGGGAACAGCCGCCAGTGCATAGGCCAATGCCACACGGGTGCCCAGAGAGATTACGGTGAGCACCACCGACATGGAGGGCAGGCATACTGCCCGATAAAGTCCGTAGAGCAGAAACAGATAGCCGATGCCCACATAAAAACTGCCTTCGATGCGGAGATATTCTGTTCCGATGGCAATGATTTCCGTTTCCTCCGGAGCCACAAATATTTTCATCAGTGCGGGAGCCGTGCCGTAGACGATGGCCGAAACCGCCAGAGAGAAGGCTGTGGTGACCCACACCGCGCTGCGGATGCCCCGACGGATGCGTTCCGTGCGTCCGGCACCGTAGTTCTGGGCCACGAAGGTTGAGAAGGCGTTGCCGAAGTCCTGCACCGGCATATAGGCAAAGGAGTCAATCTTGACTGCGGCTGCAAAGGCGGCCATCACCCGGGTGCCGAAACTGTTGACAAGGCCCTGCACCATCAGGATGCCGAAATTCATTACCGACTGTTGCACACACGTCAGAAAGGCATACGAGGCTACCCGTTTCAGGGATTGTGCCTTGACCACACAGTCACTTCGTGTCAGATTGAGTTCCGGAAACCGGATGCGTGTGTAGAGCAGAATGCCGCCGGCCGCTATGCTTTGGGCTATGACCGTGGCCAGCGCCGCTCCTTCCACTCCCATCCTGATGCCCAGTACAAACAGAAGATCGAGTCCGATGTTGAGCACCACTGACACGGCCAGAAAGAGAAGCGGCACCACCGAGTTGCCCACCGCACGGAGCAGGAAAGCATAAAAATTATAGATACCTACGGGAATCATGCCCAGCAGGATGATGAACAGATAGCGATAGGTCAGGTCTACGATTTCAGCCGGAGTCTGCAACAGACGGATGATGGGCGAGAGCCAAATCAGGGAAGCGGCATTGAGCAGCAGGGTAGTGCCGCCCACCAGCAATACCGAAGAGTAGATACTCTGCCGCAGTGCTTTCAGGTCCCCGGCACCGTATTGCATGGAGAACACGGCGCTGCATCCCATACACAGCCCGATGAAGATAGAGGTGATGAATATCAGGAGCGTGTATGAGGAGCCTACCGCAGCCAGTGCTTCCGCTCCCAATACACGCCCCACGATGAGTGTATCTGCAATGTTGTAGCACTGCTGCAGCAGATTGCCCAGCATCAGCGGCCAGGCAAAGCGCAGCATCGTACCCGTGATACTTCCCTCGGTAAGATTTCCTTTCGTCAGTTCTGTCATGATTCAGAGGGCGACTATAACTGACGGTGACAAACGGTGCCTGTGGCCTGATAGGTCGGCATGACCAGCACCTCGGCAATCTGCACATGTTCGGGAGCCGAAGCCGCATAGTACACCACCTCGGCAATGTCCTCACCGGTGAGCGGACGGATGCCGTTGTAGACCGCATCGGCCTTGTCCTTGTCGCCGCGGAAACGCACCACGGAGAAGTTCGTCTCCACCATGCCCGGCTTGACATTCGTCACGCGCAGCGGGGTGTCTACCAGATCAATGCGCAGTCCGTCCGAAAGCGCTTTTACGGCAGCCTTGGTGGCGCAGTACACACTGCCTCCGGCATAGGCCGCGTCGCCCGCAATGGAACCGATGTTGATGATGTGTCCTCTCTGTCGCTCCACCATGCCCGGCACAATCATACGCGTCATGGCCAGCAGCGCCTTGATGTTGGTGTCGATGACGATGTCCCACTCGTCGAGCGAGCCTTCATGTTCCTTGTCCATGCCGAGCACCAGTCCGGCATTGTTCACCAGCACGTCAATCTGTTGCCATTTTCCCTCCAATGAGTCCACGGCGCGGCGCATCTCCTCGCGGTTGCGCACATCAAACGGCAGGGTGAGTACTTCTACGTCCTGGGCAGTAAGTTCCTTTTTCAGAGCTTCCAGCTTTTCGGTGTTTCGTCCGTTCAGAATCAGGTTGCTGCCCATTTCGGCAAATTTACGGGCACAAGCCTCGCCGATGCCGCTTGTGGCTCCGGTGATAAAAATCAGTTTTCCTTTCATTGTCTTTTCTTTTTGTAGTTCGTTCATTCTTGTATTTTCAGTTAAAGGTACAAAATGTTCGGCAAACGGGAATTTGTTTTCCTCTTTTATTTCATAAAAAAAGCAAGGTCCTGCTCCTTCCCGCCGGAGCGGAAAGACATCAGGACCTTGCAGGGGGACTTTAACAGTAGCAAAGACAAGACATGAATTTTTGGGCAAAGTTCTATTTGACAGAGAGGTGTACTGTTACGTCCCCTTTTCCGCCCAGCAGTTCCAGTACTTCCTGACGGGTAGAGACACCGTCCAGTCGTCCCAGACGCGTAAAGTTCCAGGAATTCGTATCATAATAGATCACGAAAGAGTTTCCCAGATAGAGAATCAGATCACCCGGACGTGTAGTTGTCTGCCGGTCGTTGCGGGGCAGGGAAGTACCCAGAGAACCCACTTTCTCCATGTTTCCGTAATCACTCATCCGTATGTTCAGATCTCCTTTCTCAAGCAGCTGGCGCAGGGCTGCTGCCGAGGAGTTTTCCTCCAGGGTGGCCGTAAAGGATTTGCCGTTTACGGTCAGTTTGATTTTGTTCTTCTCCATAATTTCTCCTTTTTCATCGTCGTCTTCTTCGGGTTGGTTCTCACTTGGAATGCTGTCATTGGGTGCCGGGTTTTCGGGGATGCTGTCCTCCGGAGTTGTTCCTTCGTCGTTCGGCACATCCGTTGAGTCATTTCCGGTCTGTTCTTCCTGAGTGGGAGGAGGCACCGGCTCATCTTCCGCAGGGCTGCATGCCGGCAGCGAGGTGCAGGCCATGAGAATGAGTAAAAAGATTGCAGTTTTCTTCATAAGCATTGTCTGTTAGTTGTTGATGTCATAAACCGTTCTTTCTGATGCGGCAAACATATCGAAAAAACGGAAATGCGGCGATACCCCGATTACGGTTTTTGTTACCATTTTGTGGGTATCTGGAATATGAGACATTTGGCACACTTTTCATTCCTTTTTGACGACCGCTTCTTTGGGGCGAATTGCTATTTTTGTTCCGATTCTCAAATAATGAATAAGGTATGAAGAAAGAGAGACGAAATGTAAGGAAGACAAATCCTTATTACGGTTTTTTACTGGGCATCCTGATTGTTTTGTTTTTAAACGGTCTGGTATTTCCCAGATTCGGAAAAGGGCGCATCGTCGCCACGGACTATGGCAACTTCATCAGTCTGGTGGACAGTGGCCGGGTGAAGGATGTCATGATCAAGAGCAATCAGATATTCTTTACTGCATTGGCCGAAAACGGCGAGGTCCGCACCTACCAGACAGGCGAGATTAACGACCCGAAACTGGTGGATCGTCTGCTGGAAGCCAAGAGCCCGAATGCCGACGGAAAGATAGCTTTCAATGAGATTGTGCCTCAGGAAAATTCCCCCATCCTTAACTTCCTGTTGATGTGGGTATTGCCGGGACTTATTTTTTATCTGATCTGGAGACAGGCCAGCAAAAGCATTCAGAACCGTCTCGGCTCGGGAGGAAATTTCATGTCGTTCGGCAACAGCGGGGCCAAAATCTATGCCGATGCCGATGTGAAGACCACCTTTGCCGATGTGGCCGGGCAGGACGAAGCCAAGGATACGCTCCGTGAGATTGTGGATTTTCTGCATAATCCCAAGAAATATACCGAGATTGGTGCCTCGCTTCCCAAAGGCGCTCTGCTGGTGGGCCCTCCGGGAACGGGAAAGACCCTGATAGCCCGTGCCGTGGCCGGTGAGGCCAAAGTGCCGTTTTTTGCCATATCCGGTTCGGAGTTTGTCCAGATGTTTGTCGGAATGGGAGCGGCCAAGGTGCGCGACCTGTTCAAGCAGGCCAATGAAAAGGCCCCCTGCATTATTTTTATTGATGAGATTGATGCCATCGGAAAGAAGCGCGACAACGGCTTCTCGGGGAATGATGAGCGCGAACAGACCTTGAACCAGCTGTTGACGGAGATGGATGGTTTTGACGGCCGCAAGGGTGTTGTGATTCTGGCTGCCACCAACCGTCCGGAGACACTGGACAAGGCCCTGTTGCGCCCCGGACGCTTTGACCGGCGCATCCAGATGGAATTGCCCGATCTGGAAGGCCGGAAGGCCATCCTGCGTGTGCACCTCACTCATGTGAAACACGAGGAAATAGATCTGGATATTGTGGCCAGAGCCACTGCCGGTTCTTCGGGAGCCGAGCTGGCCAATATGGTGAATGAGGCTGCCTTGCGTGCGGTGCGTCTGGGACGCACGCAGGTAACGACAGCCGATCTGGAGGAAAGTGTGGAGACGGTGATTGCCGGAGCCCAAAAGAAGAACAAGGTGATTTCTGCGGACGAGAAAAAGATTGTGGCCTATCACGAAATCGGTCATGCTCTGGTAGCTGCCTTGCAGACCAACTCCGCACCTGTGCACAAGATTACCATCATACCGCGTACTTCGGGCGCGTTGGGCTACACCATGCAGGTGGACGAAGGCGAACAGCTGCTGATGAACCGCGATACGTTGTTCAACCGGATTGTGACTTTCACCGGAGGACGTGCGGCCGAAGAGGTGGTGCTGCACACCGTGACTACCGGAGTTTCTAATGATATCGAACAGGCTACACGTCTGGCACGGGCCATGATTACCCGCTACGGCATGAGCGACCGCTATGACATGATGGGACTGGAAACCGTAAACAATGCCTATCTGGGTGGCGACACCTCGCTGACCTGTTCGGGAGAAACGGCTGCGGACATCGACCGCGAAGTGTTGCGTCTGATTCAGGAAGCCCATCAGAAAGCCCGTGATCTGATTTCCTCCCATCTGGAGGTGATGCACCAGGCTGCCGCCTATCTGATGGAGCGGGAGACCATCACCGGAGAGGAATTCATGCGGATTCTGCGTCAGGGACAGGTTTCGCAGTAAGTCCGTTACCGATTAAAAAATCAAGCCCTTCAAAAGTTCCGGAAACAGAACTTCTGAAGGGCTTTCCTGTTGATATAAACCCTATGGAAAAATCATTTTGATGAAATTCAAAAATCATCCCAATCAAAATGCAGAATCATTTTGATGATTTTTTTTCGAGCTGCCGGAGGACATTTTTTACTTCCGGCATGGCCGACCGTTTCATGAGGCAACAGGCTCCTGCATCCGTGCCCAGATTCCTTTGACCAAAGCGCATGCCGTTTCCAGTCCGATGCTTCCGGTGTTCAGCATCAGGTGGTAGTGATGCGGCTCACCCCATCGCTCGCCGGTATAATATTCATAATGATGGATGCGGTTTCGGTTTACGCTGCGGATTTCCTTCTCGGCGTTTTCCGGTTTCAGACCGTATTCCTTGGTGCAGCGCTCCACGGCACTGGCCACATCCGAGTAACAGAAAATCTTGATGACCTTCGGATAGTCTTTCAGAATGTAGTCGGCACAGCGGCCCACGATGATGCAGGATTCTCGTTCTGCAATTTCCTGAATGATTCTGCTTTCGGCCACAAACAGCACATCGTCCGAAGAAAGACTGGCTTCGAGCGGCTGCTCGCTGTTTTTCGAAAGGATACATTTCAGCCAGAAAGAGGGGATGGACTGTTCGTTGCGGACGATGTATTCCTCGTTCATGCCGCTGCGCTGGGCAGCCATACGGATCAGTTCCTTGTCGTAGAGTCTGATGCCCAGTTCCCGCGACAGCATTTCGCCCAGCAGATGACCGCCGCTGCCGTATTCGCGGGCAATGGTGATGACGGTATGCTGTGCTTCGGGCTTTTCCGTTCCACCGCCTTGTGGTGCGGGAGCGGTAATCCAGCGGTCCAGAAAACGATAGTAGGGAGTGACGAAATGAACAATCGGACCGACAATCAGGGCCGAGATGACCGTTCCTTCGCGCACGCCGTAGATGCCCGACATGAAGAGCAGGGACAGCGCACAGGCCAGGGCCACCAGAGTGATGTCAAAGCCCAGTTTGACATAGCCGAACTCGCCCTTGAAGCAGCGGGTGATGACCTTTACGAAATATTCTCCGGCCATCATGGCTGCATTGGCCTTCACTTCCAGAGCGATGCCCACGGCCAGAATCACGCATCCTATGACCAGATCGGCAATCATGCTTACATATTCTGTGGGGTTGAGCCAGAAGAGCAGTTGCATGGACAGGTCGATGAACATGCCGAAGCAAAACGAAATGGGGATTTGCAGCAGATACATGCGTAAATCGTTCTTCAGTTCCTCACGTTGCATCAGCAGAGGCTCGATGAGTACAAACAGCAGGTTCAGCATGATGGTCCACTGTCCGATGGTGAAAGGAGTAAACATACTGAGCACGTAGGTGACACTGGTGATGGGCGACGTGCCCAACGCTGCTTTGGTGATAAAGGCAATACCCAGTGCGTTGACAAAAAGCGAAACGCAGAACAGCAGGTACCGCCGCAATAGAAATTTGCTCATAGTTTTTTTGCTATCTTTTAAAATCGTGCAAATTTCCGGCTATTTTCTGATTTTCGGTTCATAAAAGAACAACCTTTTTTGGTCGAAAACGAAACAAGCCTTAATTTTGTGGAAAACAAAAGTATGATTCCACATTTGACAGACCTGATGTCGGGCCGTCGGCCGGACGGTGCAGCGGGCAAAAACTATATTCGTCTGGAAGGAGACATTTCCGCTCATCCGGAAGTGCTGCTGGAGCAGGGCTTCTTTTTCCTGCTGGTTGTCCGTGGAGCAGCCCGGGCCGAGGACGTGTATCGCAGTTATGTGCTGAAGGCACAGACCTTGCTGGTTCTGACGCCCAGTGTGCAGGTTGTTCTGAAGGAGATGTCTGCCGATTTTGCCTTTACCGGCTTGTATCTGCGTCCGGCCTATTTTGACAGTCTGCCGGACGGACAGGCCCTTTACAATCAGCTGGCCGTTACTTTGGGGAGCCGTCGCACTCCGGTATGCCGGCTCGATGCGGCGGCTTCTGCCTATTTGCAGAATACGCTGTCGCTGTTTGCGCCGCGCCTGGAGGACATGCCTTTGTATCATGCGGGCATGGTGCGCCATCTTTGCAGTTTTCTGCTGCTGCAACTCACGGAACTGCTCTGCGGCATAAACCACGATACACCGGTATGTGTCAGCCGCACGAACGAGATTTTCCGTCAGTTCAAGAAGTTGCTGGTGCAGCATTACAAGCAACAGCATGCCATTTCTTTCTATGCAGCACAGCTTCATATCTCGTCTACCTATCTGTCGCGTGTGGTCAAGCAGATTACCGGACGCACGGTAGGCGACCATATTGCCGAATTGCTTTGTGCCGAGGCTCGCCGCATGCTGGAAAGTACGGACCGGGATGTGAAGGAAATCGCCGTGGCGCTGGGTTTTTCCGACCAGTCGGTTTTCGGTAAATTCTTTGTGCGGAAAGCCGGTCTTTCACCGCTCAAGTTCCGCATGCGCCGGGAGCTGGAGAAGGAAGTTTCTGTATCGCTGGCAGCACCGGACGAAGAAAAAGTGCCCTCTGTTGGGCTTCATCAATTAGAAAAGAAATAAACAAGTAACCATGATAAAGATCCGTTGTGTCATAGAGCATATCACCTATCAGAATCCCGAGAACGGTTATTCGGTGATGAAGGCTCAGGTAAAGGGTTATCGCGAACCGGTAACTCTGGTAGGTACGTTGCTCGATGTGCCCGTGGGCAGTGTGCTGCTTTGCGAAGGCAACTGGAAGATGGACAAGAAATACGGCGGTCAGTTCATGGTGGAGAGCTGGGAGGAAGTGATGCCCGCCACTCTCTATGGTATCGAAAAATACCTGGGAAGCGGACTGGTGAAGGGCATCGGTCCGAAATACGCCCAGCTCATCGTGCGCCAGTTCGGACTGGATACGATAGAGGTGATCGAAACCGATATCGAACGTCTGCTCGAGGTGCCCGGCATCGGAACCAAACGGGTGGAGAAAATCCGTGAGAGCTGGGAGCGGCAGAAAGAGATTAAAAACGTGATGCTCTTTCTGCAAGGCTATGGTGTGAGCACGGCATTTGCCGCCAAGATATTCCGGGCGTATGGCAAAGAGAGCATCAATCAGGTGAAGGACAATCCCTATCGCCTGGCCGACGACATCTGGGGCATCGGTTTCAAGACGGCCGATACCATCGCCGGAAAGATGGGGTATGAGAAGAACGATCTGCGCCGCTGCCGGAGCGGAATAGCCTATACGCTGAGCCAACTGTCGAACGACGGACATGTGTATGCCGTGGAGGAACAGTTGGTCAAGACAGCCTGTTCGCTGCTCGAAGCCGAGGAGGAACCGGTGCGCCGTGCGCTGGCCGACATGATTGCGACCAAGGATGTGATTCTGGAGGACGAGGCTATCTATTTGCCTCCTTTCTATTATGCGGAATGCGGTACGGCCAACCGCTTGCACACCCTTTTGTCCGACACGCGCAATCAGCAGGTGACCGGCTGTTTTGCTCCCGAAGAATTGAGCAAGCAGAGCGGCATTACCTATGATGAGGTGCAGTTGGCAGCCATCCGTCAGGCGCTGTCCTCCAAAGTGATGGTACTGACGGGAGGTCCCGGAACCGGAAAGACGACCACCACGCAAGGAATCATCGCCTCTTTGCGGTCGGCAGGACTCCGTATCCTGTTGGCGGCCCCTACCGGACGCGCGGCCAAGCGTATGACCGAGGCTACGGGTATGGAAGCCAAGACCATCCACCGCCTGCTGGAGTTCAACCCGATGGACGGATACAAACGCAATGAGGACAATCCGCTGGAAGGCGATGCGCTGATTGTAGACGAGTGCTCGATGATAGACATCATTCTGATGAACAGTCTGATGAAGGCGGTGCCCAATTCCATGCGTCTGGTGCTGGTGGGCGATATCGACCAGCTGCCCAGTGTGGGGGCCGGCAATGTGCTGCGCGACATCATCGAGTCGGAGAGTATCCCCGTGGTGCGGCTCACCCGCATTTTCCGTCAGGCACAGTCCAGCCGTATCGTGATGAATGCCCATGCCATTAACCGCGGACTTTATCCGAATGTCAGCAACGGAGCGGACAGCGACTTCTTTTTCATGCCAATGGAAGACCCGGAGCAGGTGGCGCAGACCATTGTGAGTCTGGTGCGCGACCGTCTGCCCAAGGCTTATCATCTGGACCGGAACAAGATTCAGGTGCTCACGCCCATGCAGCGGGGCCATGTGGGCGCCACCAATCTGAACATGCTTTTGCAGGAGGCATTGAATCCGTCGAAAACGGCATTGAGCCGGGGCGGATACAGTTTCCGGCAGGGCGACCGTGTGATGCAGATACGCAACAACTACGACAAGGAAGTGTTCAACGGAGATTTGGGCTACGTGCAAGAGATTGATACGGACGACCGTACCCTGCTGGCGGATTTCGACGGAAAGCTGGTGGAGTACGAATATTCGGAACTTGACGAGCTGACGCTGGCTTATGCCACTACGATTCACAAGTCGCAGGGGTCGGAATACCCCATTGTGGTGATGCCGGTGCTCATGTCGCACTATGTGATGCTGCAACGCAACCTGATTTATACGGGCATCACCCGCGCCAAGAAGATCTGTGTGCTGGTGGGTACGGCCAAGGCTTTGGCTTACGCTGTGCGCAATATGACGGTGCAGCAGCGCAACACCCGTCTGAAAGAACGCTTGAGCCTTGCGGCAACAGGTGGAGCTGCCGGATATGGGCTCCCGCAAGATGACCTGCTGCGAGCAGCCGAACCCGGTCTGTTTTCTGAAAACAATAAAGAAAAACGATGAAAGATATTCATATTTTGGAAAGAAGAATGTCCAAGGCCGAAGTGCTGGTATGGGTGCAGGACTTGCATCACGACGAGGCAGGAATTTCGGAACTTTGTGACCTTTTGTTTCGGGCAGACCATGCTCGGGTTTGTACGAATGTGGCCTGGATATTCAGTCATTTGAGTCAGGAGGACAAAACGCTGTATCTGTCCTCCCGCTATGAGGAACTTGTCGGTCTGGCTTTGTCGTCCGAAGTGCCGGTACGGTTGGGCTTGCTTCTTTCGTTGTTGCTGGATCTGTCTACAAAAGAGAACTTCCGGAGCGATTTGTTGGACTTCTGTCTGTGCCATCTTTCTGACCGGAAATACACGGCAGGCGACCGTTCCTATATGATTCATCTGGCAGCCCGCCTTTGCGGTTTCTATCCCGAATTGAAACAGGAACTGGAATTGTGTTTGGAATTCCTTGCCGAAGATCCGGCGCCTAGTGTCGTGGCAGCCCGTCATCATGCGTTGGGAAAACTGAGGGTATCCAAAAAGAAATGACCGCTTCGGCAGGTTAAGTCCGAAACGGTCTGTGGTTATGGTTTTTGTGCGATGTAGAATCCGTAGCTGTAATAATCCTTATACTTCTGATAGAATTCGACTTCCTGCAAATCAGTCGCAACGATTTTATGGGTCTTGTCACAGTTGCCAAATTCTTTGAGAAAGCGAGGATGGCTTTTCAGGAGCGGCTCATAATAGTTTTCCATCCAGCAGTTTTCAGGCAGTATGAAATGTCCCAAGACCTTGTAGCCCGCATCCTCCAGAACCTTTATTTTCCCCGAAGCGGTATCCATTTCGGGATATTCTCCGTTCCAGAACTCTTCCAACTCCTGAGGGCGCTGGCTGGTGGTCCATGAAATCTCGGAAACAGCCAGTAAGCCGCCGCTTTTTAGAAAATTCTTCCAATAGGTAACGCCTTTTTGGAATCCCATATTATAGACTGCTCCTTCCGACCAGATCAGATCCAGTGTTCCGGCCTTAAAAGGCAGCTGATCCATAGAGGCACAGATTGGGGTTACCGAGGCGGTGAGTGTCTGACTTTGCAGGCGCTCTTCCAGTTTGGTCAGGAATTCCGGAAATAAATCGACGGCCAGAATCTCTCCTTGAAGAGATTGGGCCAGAGTGAGGGTTTGGGCGCCTGTTCCGCAACCGATGTCCGCGATTTTATAGGAGCGGTTCCGGTCTATTTGTGCCAGTTTCAAGGCCAGCAGGGTAGTGGCTTCGCTACCGGGACCTTGCCGTTCGTTGTTCAGATGCAGGTGCATCATCAATTCCATTTCATCCATATTCAGTTTTGCTTGTTCTTGGTTTATACATTGATTGCCTGTGCGGTCTGATAGGCCTGATGGATGCGGTCGGCCATGCCGATG
>ERZ791667.103-NODE-103-length-68395-cov-28.2675_pt1 | contig 68395 bp, 55 predicted proteins | sample MGYA00509959_ERZ791667 | MGnify/ENA primary metagenome ERZ791667 (study PRJEB30046, sample SAMN00715196) | human gut metagenome | study: EMG produced TPA metagenomics assembly of the A metagenome-wide association study of gut microbiota in type 2... | reverse complement strand
TCGCGGCCGTTCTTAGAACTACCGACACCTTTTTTATGTGCCATTTCTTCTTACTGTTTTAATTGATTAAGCTACTACTTCTGTAATTGTTAACTCTGTGAATTGTTGACGGTGACCGTTCAACTTACGATAACCTTTTCTTCTTTTCTTGTGGAAAACAAGAACTTTATCGCCTTTTACCATGTTTGATACGACCTGGCAAACAACCTTTGCACCCTCTACTGTGGGAGCGCCTACAGTGATGTTGCCGTCTTTGTCTACCAAAAGAACCTTGTCAAACTCTACTGTTGCACCGTTTTCTGCATTCTGGATGTGGTGTACAAACAGCTTTTTGCCAGCTTCTGCTTTGAATTGCTGACCGTTGATTTCTACAATTGCGTACATTTCTTATATATAATGTATAAGTTAGCTCCGTCGGGTGGTCTCTAATCACTTAGAAAGCACTTGGTCGAACCCGGTGCGGAATAATCGGGCACAAAAGTACTCTTTTTATTCTAAATGGACAAATGTTCTTCTGCTTTTTTGTTCTTTTAATGCAGATTGTACTTTTAGATTATTGGAGAAAAACTGTTTCATCAAGGAGAAACAGTCCGTGTAGGGATGGTTTCTGTTACAAAATGAATTTCAGAACATAGATACCGGCCAGCATCAGCGCCATTACAAGACACGCGAATATGACGAGTAGCACAAGACTGTAAGTCAGCATGAGGATAGTGCGCCAAAAGCTTCTCCACCAGGTGCAGCGGTACAATTGTTTGTAATCCCAACAGAATAGGACGAAAATAAGCCATAAAGGCAGCTCATACAAATCGTCTACCTTTGCGTACCCGTTGAAAGGCAGCACGATGATGCTCAGCAGGAGTATCTGGCAAGCTATGTAGGCTTGTATGAACACATGCTCCGTGGTATTGTAGTTTAACTTATATTTCCGGCGTCGGAAGGCAAGTTGGGTGGCAAGTGCAAACAAAGGCAGTGTGGCAATGATGCGGAATGCCTTGTTTCCGTGTCCCCAGCTCTTCATCAGATTCCATACTTTCATTAGGAAAGGAGAGTTCTGTAAGACTTTTTCCAGTCTGTCTCCCACTTCCGAGGTGTCGTTTACAAATTCATCGATGAGGTCGCCATCATCGCTGTTCTGTTCGGACACCTGTGTGGCAGAAGTGGAGTCGTTCTTCTCTTCCAGTTTGTTCAAGCTTTTCTCCAGGCTTTTTATAGTGATGGCGAGGGCTCGCTTTTCCTCTTTGCTATAGGTTTTCTCCATCTTTTTGGTAAGCTTCTCTTTAGCGGCAATGATTTCTTCTTTGTCTGTCTGCTCTGTCTTTTCCGTCTTTTCTTTTTTGCTTAGGGCTTCCGGGTCTACCAGTTGCACAGCCATGATATAAAGGGCTGCAAGAATGAAGAGTGTCTGGAACGGGCGAAAATACTCTACACGCTTACCACCGATGAAGTCTCTAATCATGTACCCCGGACGGTAGAGGAGTTCCAGAAGGGTACGTCCAAAGCCATTATCTATATTGAAGAAGCCTCCGGCAATGTTTTTAAGCGCGTTACTCAACCGATAGCGTGGAGTGTTACGGCTTTGTCCGCAATGGTTACAGTAGTTGCCGGTATAGGTGGTGCCGCAATTCAGGCAGGTGCAGGTTTCGTTGCCAGCGGGAGGAGTTTTTCTCCCTTGTATCAGCTTGATGTGAAATGCGCGTAAGCGTACTGCGCAGGGGTGCCACCATGAGTCGATGAAAGTTCTTGCTTTGTTGGGTAGTATCCTTCTTTTTTGGAGGATGCCCCACAATGTCAGTATGAAGACAACCGGGAAGAAGTTGCTGTCGTCGGTCATGTCCAGCTCTTCAATAGCCAACCAGAAGAGTGTCACTAGAAGGAGGATTTGCCAGACACTTATCCTTTTCTGTTTCCGGAGAGAAGTGGCATGCATGTTTTCCGGCCGGATGGGATTTTCAATCTTGAATATGGAAGGATGCTCCTCCTGAACTGCCAGCAGTTCTTCTAAAGTGTTCATTATTTTCCGGTGTGGGTACTTCTCCAATTCTTTGGCAGTGGTTACTCCGTGGGTGACTCCGGCAAAGTCTACTCCGGCTGCTTGGGCTGTTTCCGCATCTACCGTGCTGTCGCCTATATAGAGGGTCTCGGCTTTGCTGACATGTAGCCGCTTAATGGCAAGGAGTAGCCCTTCGGGAGATGGCTTGGCGGCTTTCACGTCTTCACCACCCACGATGATGTCCATAAAATCTTCAGGAAAATGCTGGTCGAGGAGTTCCTTGATGCGGAATCGATATTTGGTCGAGATGATTCCGATGCGAGCGCCGGAGTCCTTCAGTGCAGTCAGTACGGACTTGGTTTCCAGAAAAAGCACCGTGTTGACAGTCATATGCGTATCGGCCTCTTTTCGGTATTCTGCCTTGAATCCTGCCAGTTGTCCGGCATCTGTCACGCCGGTGAGGATGGAAAAAGAGTCTTCCAGAGTCTTGCCGATAGTACGTTTGATGTCGTCATCCGTCACCTCTGTATATCCGTGACGGGTCAGTACGTTGCGGAAACAAGTGACGATTCCGCGGGAAGAATCAGCAAGCGTATAATCAAAGTCGAAAAGATAGGTCGTGTAATTCATTGTGACTTTTTGTGACAAAGATAGTGTAAAGTATATTTTTACAAAATAAAAAAGAGGATTAATCGGAATTTTGTATTACTTTTGTTTGCATGAATTCTGTAGAAAAGTGACAAGATGTGTAAGTGTTTTATCCGGTTAGGTTGTTATACTATACACGTTAACCCTATAATGTTATGAATTTGATAAAATCTTGTTGTTTGTTTGTGGTCTTTTCATCCTTTCTGGCATGCACCTCGCAGGTGTCGGATGTGAAGAGTGTGTCTTATACAGAGTTTGTGAATCCCTTTATCGGTACAGATTTTACTGGAAACACCTATCCGGGTGCCCAGGCGCCGTTTGGCATGGTGCAGCTCAGTCCTGACAACGGACTGCCGGGCTGGGACCGTATTTCCGGATATTTTTATCCGGACAGTACCATTGCAGGCTTCAGCCATACCCATCTCTCCGGAACCGGCGCTGGTGACTTGTATGACATCTCTTTTATGCCGGTGACATTGCCTTATAAGGAGGCGGAAGCTCCGCTCGTCATTCACTCTTTGTTCTCTCATTCGGAAGAATCGGCAAGCGCTGGATATTATCAGGTGCGTCTGAAAGATTATAATATAAATGTAGAGTTGACGGCCACCGAGCGTTGTGGCATTCAGCGGTATACTTTCCCAAAAGCCGATGCTGCCGTTTTCCTGAATTTGCGGAAAGCCATGAATTGGGATTTTACCAATGATTCTCACATAGAAGCCGTCGATTCGGTAACGGTGCAAGGTTACCGTTACTCTGACGGTTGGGCACGCGACCAGCGCCTCTACTTCCGTACACGTTTCTCCAAACCGTTTGCTGCGATGCAGCTCGATACAGCTGCCATAGAGAAAGAAGGCAAGCGGATAGGGACATCTGTTATTGCACGATTCGACTTTCAGACTAAGGAAGGAGAACAGATTCTTGTCAGTACTGCCATCTCCGGTGTAAGTATGGAAGGGGCGGCACGTAATCTAGCAGCAGAAGTACCTGATGATGATTTCGACAAATACCTGGCTGCTGTGCAGGATGATTGGAACGAACAATTGTCCCGGATAGAAATAAAATGCGATGACCGCGATGAGAAAGTCAAGTTCTATACAGCTTTATATCATTCGATGATTGCTCCTACCATTTACAGTGATGTGGACGGCGCCTATTACGGTCCCGACAAGCAAGTGCACCGGGTAGAGGGCTGGACAAATTACAGTACTTTCTCTTTGTGGGACACTTACCGTGCGGCTCATCCTCTCTATACTTTTATTGAGCCGGAACGGGTGAATGATATGGTGAAGTCCTTCCTCGCCTTCTTCGAACAGAACGGCCGCCTTCCCGTATGGAATTTTCAGGGGGGCGAGACAGATATGATGATAGGTTACCACTCTGTGCCGGTTATTGTAGATGCCTATCTGAAAGGTATTGGGGACTTCGATGCGAAAAAGGCCTTGGAGGCTTGTGTAGCTACTGCCAATATCGATTCCTATCGTGGCATTGGGTTATATAAGAAATATGGCTATGTTCCTTATAATGTGACAGATCAGTATAATTCGGAAAACTGGTCACTTTCTAAAACACTGGAATATGCATATGATGACTATTGTATAGCCCGTATGGCAGAGAAGCTGGGCGATAAGGAGGTTGCGGACGAGTTTTATAAGCGTTCCCGTAATTACCAGAATGTCTACAATCCGGTAAGTTCTTTCATGCAGCCCCGTGATGACAAGGGAGAGTTTATCCGGAACTTCTCGCCGGACGACTATACTCCGCACATCTGCGAGAGCAACGGCTGGCAATACTTCTGGTCTGTGCAGCAGGATATTGACGGTTTGATAGTTTTGACCGGAGGTAAGGAACGGTTTGCCCAGAAGCTGGACAGTATGTTTACTTACAATCCTTCTGCAGATGATGAGTTGCCTATTTTCAGCACCGGGATGATTGGCCAGTATGCGCATGGAAATGAGCCTAGCCATCACGTCATCTATCTGTTCAATGCTGTGGATCAACCTTGGAAAACCCAGAAATATGCAGCCCGGGTGATGCGTGAACTCTACCTGAACACTCCTGCCGGTTTGTGCGGCAACGAGGATTGCGGACAGATGTCCGCCTGGTATGTGTTCAGTGCGATGGGCTTTTATCCGGTAGACCCGGTTGGTGGAAAATATGAAATCGGTACCCCCCTATATCCGGAAATGAAGATGCACCTGCCCGGTGGAAAGACCTTTACGGTACTGGCGCCGGCGGTGAGCAAGGAAAATTGCTACATTCAATCTGTCAAACTCAACGGTAAGAACTATGACAAAAGTTATATTACGCATGAACAGATAATGGATGGAAGTGTTTTCGAATTTGAAATGGGGGATAAGCCAGGTCAGGCATGGTACAGTCCCCGATAACCGGCTAACATATGAATGAACATTTCGACTTGACATATAAATCCCTTTTCCGCAGGTATTATACCAACCTGCTGTTCTATGCCACACGCATTGTGGGGGAAGAAGATGCGGAAGATGTGGTACAGGATGTTTTCGTGGAGCTGTGGAAGCGGAAAGATACCATGAAGGTGGGAGAGCAGATTCAGGCTTTTCTGTATAGGGCGGTGTATACCCGTGCCTTGAACGTTCTGAAGCATCGGGACATTGTGAGTGGCTATGAGGCTGTCATGCTCGAAATCCATAAAAAGAGGGTTGAGTTCTATCAACCTGACAGCAATGATGTGGTGAAACGGATAGAGGATGCCGAACTCAGGAGGAAGCTGTCCGATGCCATCAATGAATTGCCGGACAAGTGCCGGATGGTATTCAAACTCAGCTATCTGCATGATATGAAGAATAAGGAGATAGCTGATACAATGGGAGTGTCATTGCGTACGGTGGAGGCCCACATGTACAAAGCTTTGAAGTTGCTGCGTGATAAACTGGGGTATCTGAACCTGATGTTGGCTCTGTTTTTCATCGGGAAAGTAAGTGTTTCTGCGAGCAGCGTTGTTTTATTATCATAATGAAGGAAAGAATGAATAAGTTGAATGAGGAGATATTGGCCAAGTTCCTTATGGGTGAATGTACGGAAGATGAACTTCGTGAGGTGAACGCCTGGCTGGAAGAGTCGGGTGAGAATGCACGCGAATTGTTCAGGCTGGAGGAGATTTACCACTTGGGGAGACTGGGGGATACTTCGAATACACAAGACATAGAAAAGGCCGAAAAGCGATTGTTTAAAAGGCTGGAACAAGAGAAGACGAAACAATACAAGGTACGGAGGATGGTTGGGTGGATACGGTATGCGGCCGTATTTGTGGGCTTCTTCCTTTTGGGTACTTTCGGCTATCTTTTTTATCAGACTTATAGCCAGCCGGAAACATTACTGGCTGTCACCACTCATGATAAGATTAAGGAACTGAAACTGCCGGATGGAACCAAAGTCTGGCTGAATAAAAACACTACCCTGAAATATCCACATGAGTTTGCAGGGAAGGGAAGAAAGGTTTATCTGGAAGGAGAAGGATATTTTGAGGTGATGAGGAATCCGGAAAAACCGTTTGTCGTACAGAGTGAGGTCATGCAGGTCAGAGTATTGGGAACTGTTTTCAACCTCAAGTCTGACAAGGCTAAGATGTCTGCAGTAGCTACCCTTTTGAAAGGCGAAGTAGAGGTGAAAGGTAATCATGGCGAGGGTATGATTATCCTTGCCCCCGGACAGAAAGCCGAGCTGAACGGAATGACTAGGCGTCTGGTGGTGAAGCAGGTGGATACGGGAATCGAAAACTGGCACAATAATGAGTTTGTCTTTGAGAAGGCTGACCTATACACCATTGCGCGTACATTGGAGAATTCGTATGGGGTGAGGGTAATTCTGGCACCGAACATAGATGTAAGCAAGACTTACTCGGGTACACTGAAGAAAAAAGAGAGTGTAGGGGCTGTGCTGAATCTGATAAAGAATGCCATTCCATTGGAGTATAAAATTGTGGGGAACAGTGTTTTCCTCTCCTCAATGAAGTAGGAAGGCCGCACAAATTCGAGATATGACGAGAAGAATTTATTTAATACTAACAACTTTCTAATATTATGCGAAAATTAATCCTATTGTTTTTTTTTGTGAGCAGTGCTTTATGGCTGCATGCCAAAGACTTTACCCGGTATGTCAGTCCTCTTGTCGGCACGCAGTCTACTTTCGAGCTTTCCACCGGTAATACCTATCCTGCGATCGCACGTCCCTGGGGTATGAACTTCTGGACTCCTCAGACAGGTAAGATGGGTGACGGCTGGCAATACGTCTATACCGCGAACAAGATCCGTGGTTTCAAGCAGACACACCAGCCCAGTCCCTGGATTAACGACTACGGGCAGTTCTCCATTATGCCGGTGGTTGGCAAACCCGAGTTTGATGAAGAGAAGCGTGCAAGCTGGTTCTCCCACAAGGGCGAAGTAGCACTTCCTCATTATTATAAGGTATATCTTGCCGAACACGATGTGGTTACCGAGTTCACCCCTACCGACCGTGCCGTATTGTTCCGTTTCACTTTCCCTGAAAATGATCATTCATACATTGTTGTCGATGCCTTTGACAAGGGCTCTTATGTGAAGATACTTCCGGAACAGAATCGTATTATCGGTTATACTACCCGTAACAGCGGCGGTGTTCCCGAGAACTTCAAGAACTATTTCGTGATAGAGTTCGACAAGCCTTTTACTTATAAGGCGTCTGTAGCCGATGGCGTCTTGACCGAGAATAAGGTTGAGCAGGAAGCCGGACATGCCGGTGCTGTTATCGGTTTCAAAACCCGTAAGGGTGAAGTGGTACATGCCCGTGTAGCCTCTTCTTTCATCGGTTTTGAGCAGGCTGACCGTAACTTGAAGGAGCTTGGCAATGACAATTTGGAAACACTGGTTCAGAAAGGTCAGGATGCCTGGAACAAGGTGCTGGGCCGTATTGATGTGGAAGGCGGAACCCTTGACCAGTACCGTACTTTCTACTCATGTTTGTATCGTTCCTTGTTGTTCCCGCGTGCATTCTATGAACTGGATGAGGCGGGAAATCCGATTCATTACAGTCCCTACAATGGGCAAGTGTTGCCCGGCTATATGTATACGGATACCGGTTTCTGGGACACTTTCCGCTGTCTTTTCCCATTCCTCAACCTGATGTATCCGTCGGTGAACAGGCAGATTCAGGAAGGTCTTGTCAACACCTATAAGGAAAGCGGTTTCTTCCCCGAATGGGCAAGTCCGGGTCACCGTGGCTGTATGATTGGCAACAACTCTGCTTCCGTACTGGCAGATGCCTATCTGAAAGGTGTGAAGGTGGAGGATGTGCAGACGTTGTACGAAGGTCTCATCAACGGTACAAAGAATGTCCATCCCGAGGTCTCTTCTACGGGTCGCCTCGGCTATGAGTATTACAACAAGCTTGGTTATGTTCCCTACGATGTGAAAATCAACGAGAACACTGCCCGTACTTTGGAGTATGCTTATAATGACTGGTGCATCTACCGCATGGCAAAAGAACTGAACCGTCCGAAGAAGGAGCAGAAACTCTTTGCGGAACGTGCCATGAACTATAGGAATGTATTTGATAAGGAAAGCAAGCTGATGCGTGGTCGTAATCAAGACGGCCAGTTCCAGTCTCCTTTCTCTCCTTTGAAGTGGGGTGACGCCTTTACTGAAGGTAACAGCTGGCACTATTCCTGGTCTGTATTCCACGACCCTCAAGGTCTGATAGACCTGATGGGTGGAAAAGAGTCTTTCGTAGAGATGCTTGACTCTGTATTTATTGTCCCGCCCTTGTTCGATGACAGCTACTACGGCCAGGTAATCCATGAAATCCGTGAGATGACAGTGATGAATATGGGTAACTATGCCCATGGCAACCAGCCCATCCAGCACATGATTTACCTTTATAACTACGCCGGGGAACCTTGGAAGGCCCAATATTGGCTTCGTCAGGTAATGAACCGCATGTATACTGCCGGTCCCGACGGTTATTGCGGTGACGAGGACAACGGTCAGACTTCCGCGTGGTATGTCTTCTCTGCACTTGGTTTCTATCCGGTTTGCCCTGGTACGGACGAGTATGTATTGGGCGCCCCTCTGTTCCGTAAGGCTACCCTCCATTTCGAGAACGGTAAGTCCCTGACAATTGACGCTCCGGATAACTCACCGGAGAACATGTATATCGAGTCTCTCAAGGTGAACGGCGTGGATTATTCCAGGAATTATCTGACGCATGGCGATTTGCTGAATGGCGGTACCTTGAGGTTTGATATGGGCAGCCAGCCTAATATGAAGAGAGGTACGCAGCCGGAAGATTATCCTTATTCTTTCTCGAATGAACTGAAGAAGTAAAGAATAGTAATAATATAGTAAGAAAAGGGTTGCCTCGAAAATAAGTTGATATATCATTTTGTTATTTACTATCTGTATTATAGGTGTTTTTCTTGAATCAGGTGGAAATAATTATTTACTTCGTTAGTAATATTGAGCAAAATGATATATCAACTTGTTTTCGGGGTAACTCTTTTTTTTAGGATTAATGATAAAAAAGATACTTTTTCAGTAAGTGTATTTTCATTGTCTGTTGTTTTATATAGGAATGCGAGAGAATGAATCTCTCGAAGTAATTTATTGTATAACCTATAAATTGTGTTTATGAAAGACAATTATGCTTTTCGGAGTTCGACGTTCATGCGGGCTTTATTAGTTTTGTTGTTCATGGCAGTTTCTATCCAGTGGGGCTTTGCCCAGTTAAACCTGAATGTGTCTCGCGGCACATTGGGGACAGTCATTGAACAAATCAAGTCTCAATCCAAGTATCAATTTTTTTATGACGACAAACTGGCTGCGTTGCCGGTAGAAAACGTCAAAGTGAACAATGCGTCTATAGAAGATGCTTTGAATGTTATTCTCAAAGGGAAAGACATTTCCTATAAAGTGGAGGATAACATCGTTTATCTTTCTGAAAAGTCTGCTGCTCCTCAAGAGGGCAACCAACAAGGGAAAGAACGGACGATTACCGGAGTCGTGTCAGATGACATGGGACCTCTGATTGGTGTGAATGTATTGATAAAAGGTACTAGCAACGGGTGTATTACCGACCTCGACGGTAACTTTACGCTGACCACTACGGAAACGAATCCGGTGATTGTATTCTCTTATATCGGTTATACTACGCAGGAAATCCCCGTGAAAGGTAATGCACCGATTAATGTAATGATGGCCGGAGATACCCAACAGCTTGAAGAAGTTGTGGTTACTGCACTCGGTATCAAGCGTTCGGAAAAGGCATTGTCCTACAATGTACAGCAGGTGAATACAGATGCCATTACTTCCAATAAAGATGCCAACTTTGTGAACTCATTGAGTGGTAAGGTAGCGGGTGTGAACATCAATGCTTCTTCATCCGGTGTAGGTGGTGTATCAAAGGTAGTGATGCGTGGTACGAAATCTATCATGCAGTCTTCCAATGCACTTTATGTAATTGACGGTGTGCCTATTTTCTCTGGCCGTGGTACTGCCGGAGGTAAGGAGTTCGACTCCCAGGGATCTTCAGAACCGATTGCCGATATCAACCCGGAAGACATCGAGTCAATGTCAGTCCTGACTGGTGCCGCCGCTGCTGCCTTGTATGGTTCGGAAGCTGCCAACGGTGCCATTGTCATTACTACAAAGAAAGGTAAAGAAGGTAAGGTGAGCCTTACTGTCAGCAGTAATACTGAATTCACCAATCCGTTTGTGATGCCGAGCTTCCAAAACCGTTACGGTACGGGAACCGGTGGTGTGATGAGCACTTCAGGAGCCATGAGCTGGGGAGCGCCTTTGTCTGCAGCCAATAACTACAATTACAGCCCGAGAGATGATTATTTCCAGACGGGTATTGTAGGAACAGAGAGCATTTCTTTGTCAACCGGTACAGAGAAAAACCAGACGTATGCATCGGCTGCTGCTGTAAACTCCAAGGGTATTGTTCCCAACAACAAATACAACCGTTACAACTTTACGGTACGTAACACCACTACTTTCCTGGACGACAAGATGACTCTGGATTTCGGTGCAAGCTATATTCTGCAGAATGACCAGAACATGACGAACCAGGGTACTTACAACAACCCGTTGGTGGGTGCTTATTTGTTCCCGCGCAGCAACGACTGGTCTGATATCAGCATGTATGAGCGCTATGACGCTGCCCGTAAAATTTATACGCAATACTGGCCGGTAGGTGACGAAGGTATGGTAATGCAGAATCCTTATTGGATTAACTACCGCAATCTGCGCCAGAACAAGAAGGACCGCTATATGCTGAATGCCGGTTTGAGCTATAAGATTCTGGACTGGCTGACTGTTTCAGGACGTGTACGTTTGGATAACTCCAACAATGATTATACAGAAAAGTTCTATGCTTCTACCAATACACAGCTCACCGAGAGCTCTTCACGAGGTCTTTATGGTATTACCAAGACGCAGGACAAACAGTTGTATGCAGACTTCCTGGTGAGTATCAACAAATATTTCGGTGAAGATTGGTCACTCCAGGCCAACGTCGGTGGTTCATTCTCCGATATACGTTCGGATGCAATGAAAACACGTGGTCCGATTGCTGATGGTGGCGATGCCTTCAGCGGCGAACCGGTAGGTTTGACCAACTACTTTGCCATCCAGAACCTGAGTGCCAGCAAGACACAGCGTTTGCAGGAAGGATGGCGTGAACAGACCCAGTCTCTCTTCGCTTCGGCTGAGCTTGGTTACAAGAACACTTACTTCTTGACGCTGACCGGACGTAACGACTGGCCTTCACAGCTGGCAGGTCCCAACTCCAACAGCAAATCATTCTTCTATCCTTCAGTCGGTGGTTCTGTTGTACTGTCTGAGCTAATGCCTAACTTGAACAAAGATTATCTTTCTTTTATAAAGGTTCGTGGTTCATGGGCATCTGTTGGTAGTGCTTTCTCCAGATATTTGGCTAATCCTCACTATGAATGGAATTCAAGTTCCGGCCAGTGGAGTATCACGACCCAATATCCGTTGTACAATTTGAAACCTGAACGTACCAATTCTTGGGAAATCGGTTTGAACATGCGTTTCCTCAAGAACTTTGAATTGGACGTGACATATTACAATGCCAAGACTATGAACCAGACATTCAACCCGCAGTTGCCTGTCAGCGGTTGGTCGGCTATGTATATCCAGACTGGTGCCGTACGTAACTCCGGTATTGAGTTGTCGCTGAATTACAAGAATACCTGGAAAGATTTTACATGGGATACCGGTATAACCTTCTCCAGTAACAAGAATAAAATCCTGACTTTGGCAGACAATGCCATCAATCCCGTTACCGGTGAGCTGTTCTCTTTGAGCACGTTGAATATGGGTGGCTTAGGTGATGCCCGCTTCTTGCTGAAAGAAGGTGGGAGCATGGGTGACCTTTACTCACTGCGAGATATGAAACGTGATGCCAATGGACAGATTTTTGTGGACCAAAATGGAACGGTTGCTACGGAAGCCATAACGGACCCGGATAAATACATCAAGTTGGGAAGCGTACTTCCTAAAGGTAATTTGGCTTGGCGTAATAACTTCATTTGGAAGAATTTCACAGCAGGTTTCTTGATTTCAGCCCGTTTGGGTGGTGTGGTTTACTCACGTACACAAGCTATGTTGGACTATTACGGTGTGTCCGAGGCTTCTGCCGATGCACGTGATTTAGGTTACGTGTTGGTGAATGGTAGAGATAAGGTAAACCCCGAAACATGGTACGGTGTAGTAGGTAGCGGCACGTCTGTTCCCCAATACTACACTTATTCTGCTACCAATGTTCGTCTGCAGGAAGTATCTTTGGGTTACACCATCCCCAGAAAGTTGTTGAATGATGTGTGCGATATCAAGGTTTCGTTGGTAGGCCGCAACTTGTGGATGATTTACAGCAAGGCTCCTTTCGATCCCGAAAGTGTAGCTTCTACCGATAACTTTTATCAGGGAATAGACTATTTCATGATGCCGGCTTTGCGTAACATCGGCTTTAGCTTGAGCTTTAAATTTTAATACCAAACGATATGAAAAAGAAAAATATTATAAATAAATTGATTGTTGCTCCGTTGGTTATGGGCTTTATGTCCTGTACCGGCAATTATATGGATATCAACTCCAATCCTTATCAACCGGGTGATTTGACTCCGGATGATTATGCACTGGGTTCTGCCATGAGTAACTTGGCAAGTACGGTTATCTCATCAGATGTCAATACGGCACAGTTTACTGATTGTTTGTTGGGTGGACCGTTGGGAGGTTATTTTGCCGATTCAAATGCCGGCTGGTCCAATACAATATCCAATTTTAATGCTACAAATGACTGGACGCGTGTGTTCTTGATAAGTGACCGTATCATTTCAACACTTTACGGTAACTTGAGCACAGTGAAACAAGTATCGGAGAATACCAATAATCCGGTTCCTTATGCCATTGCTCAAATCATAAAGGTTGCTGCCATGAGTCGCGTGACTGATGCGTATGGTCCTATTCCTTATTCTAAAATCGGTCAGGATGGCAAGATTACCATTCCTTATGATACGCAGGAAGAAGTATATAACGCATTCTTCAAGGAACTGGACGAATCCATCGAGGTGCTGACTGAAAACAGAAATGCGGCGTTGGTTGCTTCTGCAGATTTCGTGTACAGTGGTAATGTACAGAAGTGGGTGAAGTTTGCCAATTCATTGAAACTGCGTTTGGCTATCCGTATTGCCAATGTAAGCCCTGCTAAGGCTAAAGAAATGGCTGAAAGTGCAGTGAATCACGAGTTGGGTCTGATTGAAACAAATGCAGACAATGCTACATGGAAGTATTTCGGTACAATTAGCAATCCGTTGTTTGTGGCAGTACGTTACAATGAAGAAGCTTCAGGTGGTGATACCCATCCTGCTGCCGACATCATCTGCTACATGAACGGTTACAACGACAATCGTCGTGCCAGCTATTTTGAGGAATCAAAATGGCCTGGAGAGACTTATGTAGGATTACGTCGCGGTATCAACCTCAGTAAGATGAAGGAGTATTTCATCAATTATTCACGTGTGAAGATTTCCTCTTCTGATCCCGTGCTTTGGATGAATGCGGCAGAAGTTGCTTTTTTGCGTGCTGAAGCCACTGCAATCTATGGTTTCAACATGAAAGGAACCGCTGCTGATTTTTATGAACAAGGTGTCCGTCTCTCTTTCGAACAGTGGGGAGCTACCGGTGTAGACAGCTATCTGGCTGATGAAAGCAGTGTACCTGCTCTTTACAAAGATCCCGCCGGTCTTAATACTTATGAAAAGAACCTTTCAGCCATTACTGTCAAGTGGAATGAAGGGGCATCCAAGGAAGAAAAACAGGAACGTATCATTACCCAGAAGTGGATTGCGAATTGGCCGTTAGGTAACGAAGCTTGGGCTGACTATCGCCGTACAGGCTATCCCAAACTGTTGCCTGCAACCAGTGAAGGTAACTTGAGTGGTGGAATTGTTGATAGCGAGAAAGGTGCACGCCGTATGCCTTATCCTTCTGAAGAATATACAAGTAATACTGAAAACGTACAAGAGGCAGTAAACAGCTATCTGGGTGGACCGGACAACATGGCTACTGACGTATGGTGGGCACGCAAATAATAACAATAAATGCTGAATAATTATGAAATTATATAAGAAATCATTCAAAGGAATCGCGCTGGCAGCTTTTTCCGTATTGGCATTGTCTGCCTGCTCCGACTGGACGGATTCAGAGAGTATTAAACTGAAAGAACCCGGAATCGACGAACAGTCTCCCGAACTGTATGCCAAGTATCTGAAGAACTTGCAGGAATACAAGAATTCTGACCATAAGATTGTATACGGCTGGTTTGATAATAGTGAGAAAGTTCCTTTCAGCCGCGGGCAGCACATGTCGGATGTTCCCGACAGCCTGGACGTAATTATCGCAACTACTCCCGATTTGGCGGAATTCGAATTGGAAGATATTGCAAATGTACATGAGAAGGGAACGAAAGTATTCTATTCCATCAGCTATGACAATATCTTGAAGGAACATACCGACAAGGTGAAAGAAGGAACAGAAACATCTGCATTCTCGGCTTATCTGTCGGCTGAGCTGAACAGACTGATAGCTCTTGAAGCACCTTTCGACGGTATTGTAGCCGAGTATCGTGGTAGCAATCCTATCTACATGTCCGAAGCCGACAAGGCTGAAGCAAAGGCAAATCAGGATACTTTCTTCGGTGTGATATCCAACTGGAAGAGTGCCAATTCAGGTAAGCAACTGGTGTTCCAGGGGTATCCTGCCAACCTGATAGGCCAGTCTGTGCTCTCTTCTTGTGACCATATCATCTTGATTACAAATGATGTCACGGATGTTGCCCAACTGGGGATAGAAGCGCTTCAGGCCTTGATGGCAGACGGTGTTCCGGCTGACCGCTTCATTGTATCGGCATCTACCGTCTCTCTGGATACAACAGATAAGACTACCGGATATTACAATGCTTTGAGAGCTCTGTCGGAAGCTGCTTATTGGGTGACAGAACCGTCTGCAGAGTTTACAAAAGCTGGTCTGGCTATTGAGAACATGCAGAATGATTATTACAATGCTACCAATACCTATCAATACGTGAGAGAAGCTATCAATATTATGAATCCTGCTCCTAAAAAATAAAAGAATATCATGAAACTGAAAAGTATATATTTAGTATCGATGGCATTATTGGCAGGTGTATTTGCTGCTTGTAATGATAATGACGTTGAGAATTTCGATAATCAGGTGTATATCAACGGCTCGGCGATGACCAGTACTGTGTTGTTGAAAAACACTGTTTCCGATACGGAAGGTTCATTCCGGATTTCAATGGCCCGTCCTGAATCGCAGGATATAACTATTGCCTTGAAGGCGGACCCTTCACTGGTAGCTACTTATAACGCTACCTATTATGACACAGCCGAGGCTCTGCCGGAAAACTATTATACGGTAGAAACTCCGCAGGCTACCATTTTGGCCGGTGCTGTCATTTCAGACGACATCACTGTCAGCTTCAAGAACTTGACGGAGCTGGACCGTGAGAAGGTATATGTATTGCCGGTTACGGTAGACCAGGCAAGCATCGGAGTCTTGAAGAGCTCCGGTACCATGTACTACGTGCTGAAGGGTGCCGCATTGATTAATACGGTTCCTGATATTACCAAGAATCTGGTTTACGTAACTTGGACCAATCCAGATGTAGCCAATAATATGAATAAGCTGACGGCAGAAGCGTTGATTCGTGTAAGCAAGTTTGACAAGATGCTGACTTCCATTATGGGTATCGAAGGTAAGTTCCTGCTCCGCATCGGTGATGCCGGAATTCCTCAAAACCAGTTGCAGGTGGCTACAAGTAGCGGCAATGTGACCGATGAGAGTCTGGTTATTCCGACAAACGAATGGACACATATCGCTGTGACCTACGATGCGGATGCAAAAACAGTTATAATCTACATCAATGGTAAGAATATGCTGGAGACTACTTTGGACTGCGGAGTCGTGAACTGGGGCCAGACCATGACCGATGAAGGTAACGGATTCTGGATTGGCCATTCATACAATCGTGACCGTTGGTTGGAAGGTAATATCTCAGAGGTGCGTATCTGGAACAAGGTGTTGACATCAGCAGAAATCAATGCAAAGGACCACTTCTACCAGGTAGAGCCGGATGCTGACGGACTGGTTTCTTACTGGAAGTTCGATGAGGGCGCCGGTACTGCCATTCACGATTATAGCGGAAATGAGAACAATGCTACTGCAGTGGAATCATTGACTTGGACTGCTGTGGAACTGCCCGCTAAATAATTTAGTTATACCTTAATTCAAATAAAAAGATATTGATTATGAAATATATGAATCATGTAAAATCAGGCTTGCTGGCAATGGCTTTTGCATGTGCAGGAATATGCTTCACCGGTTGTGAAGATGATGTTGTCATCAACACCGGCAACAGTGACAAGCTGGATACTGTGGATGGCGTGTATGGCTATGTAAAGTCTGCCGCCGGTGCACGTGAACTTACTCCGATTTCTGTTTTTGGCGACAAGGTTGCTACCGGACATCTCTATTTTGAACTGAGCAAAGCTGCAGAGCAGGATGTTACGGTGACCTTCAAAGTGGACGAAGACGTTTTGGAGGCTTACAATAAGAAGAATGGAACAAGCTATAAAATGTATCCCGCCGATAAGCTGAGCCTGGCGAACGGTGGAACTGCCACTATCAAGGCGGGCGAACAGAAGTCGGCTTCTGTGGAACTGAATATCAATGCCGGAGGCACAATCGGACAGACTTATGCTGTTGCCGTTTCTGCATCTGCCAATAACGGTGTGGAAGTTTCTACAAACAATCAGGAATATATTTACTTGGTAAAGCCTTTGGCTGCTATTCCTGAGAGTATCAGTAAGGGTGATATACTTACACATTGCTTTGTGGAAGTAAATGACGAGAACATCTTGAATATGGGTGAATATACCATGAAGAGCAACGGAAAGCCTTTCTTTGATGTTGTCAGCATTTTTGCAGCTAACATCAATGTGGATAGCAAGACTGGTCGCGTTCATGTTTTCTGCAATGACCAGGTTTCTTTCTTGCTGAGAAATGCGGATAAGTTCATCCGTCCTTTGCAGGCTAAAGGCATTAAGGTGGTGATGACTATTCTTGGTAACCATGACGAGGCAGGTATGGGCAACCTTTCGGAAGCTGCTGCCAAAGACTTTGCCAAGGAACTGAAAGCCTACTTGGATATTTATGGTTTGGATGGCATTGACTTTGATGATGAGTACACCAGTTATAATAACTCCAATCCCAGTCCCGGCTTCGAAAAACGTTCACGTGCCAACTTCGCGCGCTTGGTTTACGAATGCCGCCAAGTGTTTGGCAAAAAGTTGATTGGTGTGTATGAATATGGTTCTCTCGACTCTCCCGACGGCGAGGTAGAAGGTGTGAAAGTAGGTGATATTGTGGATTATATGACCTACGGTTATTACCAGAATCAGAATCCTAATGGAGCCTTTGGCCGTGAAGAGTCTCATTTTGAGAACCTGCCCAAATCCAAGTATGCTCCGTTACCCTGGAAGATTAATGATGAGCTGAACGGAGGCTGGAGCGGATTTGACAAAAGCAAATTCCAAAAAGTGAAGGATGAAGGTTATGGTATTCAGATGTTCTACAACCCCAAACCACTGATGTATCAGTATTACGTGTTGCTTTCGGAAATAAGTGAGGTGCTCTTTGATGATGGAGTGGAATGGAGTGGCAAGTACTGGAGCCGTACCGGTGAAGCTTATCAGGGCAAAATGTTGGGTTATGAAGATTTGGTCGGCGAGTGGAAAGTAACTTCCAGTAACTCTCTCTTTACCTATGTGGATGAAGAAGGCAATCCTCGCTGGTGGGATTGGAAAGGCAGTCAGGAGTTTGAGAAGAATGTAATTATAGAGAAGGATGAAGAAGGTACCGGATATGTGGTTTACAACTGGGGTACTTTCCCCGAAATCACCGGTAAGTATCCGATGCATTGCGATTACTATAACGGTGCACTGCTCATCTATCCGCAAACCATTCATGAGGGCGATGCTGAAGACCCTGCTACCTACAAGATGCATTTCGGTACTTACAGCAAGAATTTCCAGTGGAAAGCATATCCTAACTATGATGATTACTATATGGATGGTGCTATTGCTCCTAACGGTGATATGCATATCTATGGCTTGGGCAACAGATGGGCTATCAATCCCTATAAGTATGTAGGCGGTGAGATTGAGACCGACATCTTCCCCGATGTTCCTTACTTCGTGAGTGAGAACTATACGATGAAGAAGGTACGCTGATGCCGTGTTTTCCGTAAACTGAGGTTTCGGAAAACGGATGCTTGAACCTTTTCATACATGAAACAAAGGAGGGCTTTGCTCAAAGTAATAGGGCGGCCCTCCTCAAGCATTCTCATATAACAAGATTCTATTATGAAGCTATACACCTACTTATACAATAAACAATATGAAGAAAAACATGAAATCTAGTTCCATACTGTTGGGCGGACTTTTTCTGCTGGGGGCGGTTTGCAGCTGTACCCAGACGGCACCGGACTATGCGTCTTACGTCAATCCGTTCATCGGTACGGGTGGACATGGGCATACCTATCCCGGAGCGGTAGTTCCCAACGGGATGATTCAGCCCAGCCCCGACACGCGTATCTACGAGTGGGATGCCTGCTCCGGATATTACTATGCAGATACTACTATCAACGGATTTTCACATACCCACGTCAGCGGTACGGGTTGTGCCGATTACGGGGATGTGCTGCTGATACCCACTGTAGGTCGGCAGGATTACCACTCCATGGGCTCGAAGAGCCAGCAGATGGCGTACGCCTCTGCCTTTTCCCACGAGAATGAAACAGCCGAACCGGGATATTATTCCGTATTTTTGGACCGCTACGGGGTGAAAGCCGAACTGACCTCTACCAAACGTGCGGCGATTCATCGCTATACCTTCCCGAAAGCGGAAGATGCAGGCTTTATCCTCGACCTGGATTACAGTATCCAGCGCCAGAAGAATGAACAGATGGAGCTGGAAGTAATCAGCGATACTGAAATCCGTGGACGCAAGAAGACTGTATATTGGGCTTTCGACCAGTATATCAACTTCTACGCTAAGTTCTCCAAACCATTTACCTATACGCTGGTCACGGACTCCATGGCATTGGACGAAGGCGGTCCGCTTCTGCCTACAGCTAAAGCTTTACTGCAATTCCAGACGGAGCCCAATGAAGAGGTATTGGTAAAGGTAGGTGTGTCTGCCGTGGATATGGACGGTGCCCGCAAGAATGTGGAAGCCGAAATCTCCGGATGGGATTTTGACGGTGTGCGCCGTGCTGCCCGCCAGCAGTGGAACACTTATCTTTCCAAGATTGACATCGATACGAAGGACAACGACCAGCGTACCATGTTCTACACGGCACTTTACCACACGGGTATGCAGCCCAACTTGTTTACCGATGCTGACGGACGTTACTTTGGTATGGACTTGAAGCCCCATCAAGGCAGGGTGGACGAGCCTATCTACACCATTTTCTCTTTATGGGACACTTTCCGTGCCTATCATCCGCTGATGACGATTATTGATCCTGAACTGAATGAGGCTTTCATCCGTTCGCTCATCCAGAAGTCCCGCGAGGGCGGCGTCCTGCCTATGTGGGAACTGGCCGGAAACTATACGGGTACCATGATTGGTTATCATGCAGCCTCCCTCATAGCGGATTCTTATGTAAAGGGATACCGTAACTTCGACGTGCAGGAGGCTTACAAGGCTTGCCTCCGTACGGCAGAATACGATACGACGGGTATTATCACCCATCCTTTGGTTGTGCCGCATCTGATGCCGCAGGCCAAGTACTGGAAGAACAAGATTGGCTACGTGCCTTGCGATAAAGACAATGAATCTGTGGCTAAAGCTTTGGAATATGCTTACGATGACTGGTGTATCTCCGTACTGGCAGGTGCCTTGGACGACGAAGCCAACCGCGATAAGTATGCGGCCTTTGCCGAGGGATATAAAGTTTATTTCGATCCGAGTACCCGCTTCATGCGCGGACTGGACAGTGAGGGCAACTGGCGTACGCCTTTCAACCCCCGCGCTTCCAATCACCGTAATGATGACTATTGCGAAGGTACGGCATGGCAGTGGACTTGGTTCGTTCCCCACGATGTGGACGGACTGGTGGAACTGATGGGAGGACGCGACGCCTTCATCGGCAAGTTGGATTCTCTGTTCACGGCCGATTCCAAGCTGGAAGGTGAATCGACCTCGGTGGATATTTCCGGTCTGATAGGCCAGTATGCCCACGGCAATGAGCCAAGCCATCACATTGCCCATCTCTACAACTACGTAGGCCAGCCCTGGCGTACGCAGGAGATTGTGGATGAGGTGCTGCATACGCTTTACTTCAACAACCCCGACGGACTTTCGGGCAATGAAGACTGTGGACAGATGTCTGCATGGTACATTCTGAATGCGATGGGCTTCTATCAGGTATGCCCCGGCAAGCCGGTATATTCCATCGGACGCCCGCTGTTCAACGAGGCGACCGTTCATCTGAAAGACGGCAAGTCGTTCAAGGTGATAGCCCACAACAACAGCCGCGACAACAAGTATGTGCGGAGCATTGTGCTGAACGGCAATAAGTTGGAGACTCCATTCTTCACGCATCAGGATATAGTGGACGGCGGTACGCTGGAGCTGACTATGGGCAGTGAACCGTTGAAGTGACACAGATAATATACAGAAGGGATGAGCCGAAAAAATCATAATCCTATATCGTGGGTCCCCACCGTATATTTTGCCATGGGATTGCCGTTTGTGGTGCTGAACATGGTTTCTGTGTTGATGTTCAAGGGGCTGGGTATCGGTGACGCGCAGATTGCTCTGTGGACGTCGCTCATCATGATGCCCTGGACGCTGAAGTTCCTTTGGAGTCCGTTCCTTGAAATGTTCAAGACGAAGAAGTTTTTCGTGGTACTGACGCAGATGGTTACCGGAGCAGGTTTTGCTCTGGTGGCTTTGGCGTTGCAGTTACCGTTCTTTTTTGCGATATGCATTGCGCTGCTGGCAGTGATTGCTTTCAGCGGAGCCACGCACGATGTGGCTACGGATGGTGTCTACATGTCGGAACTGAACAAGCAGGACCAGGCCAAGTATATCGGTTGGCAGGGAGCCTTCTACAATATAGCGAAGATTGTGGCGTCCGGCGGGTTGGTCTGGCTGGCAGGTGCCTTGCTGGTAGGTTTCGGTGGGGTGGAGGGTGCCACAGAGGCAGTCCGCCACGAGGCTACCCGGCATGCATGGATGACGGTGATGCTGATATTGGCGGCGGTGATGCTGCTGCTTGGCTTCTACCACATGCGCATGCTGCCATCGGGCGGTGCTGCCGCATCCGGCGCCAAGTCGGCAAGAGAGACGTGGGAGCAGTTGGTGGCGGTAATCAAGGATTTCTTCTTGAAGAAGCACATCTGGTACTATATAGCGTTCATTATCCTTTATCGCCTTGCCGAGGGTTTTGTCATGAAGATTGTCCCTCTTTTCTTGAAGGCGGAGCGTTCGGCAGGTGGCTTGGGACTGAATGAGCAGCAGATAGGTTTGTACTACGGCACTTATGGGGCGGCAGCCTTTGTGCTGGGGTCACTGTTGGCAGGCTATTACATTTCGCACCGGGGATTGCGGCGGACGCTGTTCTCTCTGTGCTGCATCTTCAATCTACCTTTTGTGGCGTATACCCTGCTTGCCATGTACCAGCCGGAAAGCGGGTTGCTGATAGGTAGTGCCATCGTGCTCGAGTACTTCGGTTATGGTTTTGGTTTTGTGGGACTGACTTTGTTCATGATGCAGCAGGTGGCGCCGGGAAAGCACCAGATGGCACATTATGCCTTTGCTTCGGGCATCATGAATCTGGGTGTGATGTTGCCGGGCACAATCAGCGGTTTTGTCAGCGACTGGTTGGGGTACGAGGCGTTCTTTACCTTCACGCTGTTTGCCACCATTCCGGCGTTCCTCATTACGTACTTCATACCATTTACGTATGCCGATGAGAAGAAACAACAATAACCAATTAATAATATAGAGCAATTATGAGCAACAAAATCACAATGCCTTGGGAAGAACGGCCGGCAGGCTGTAAGGATGTAATGTGGCGTTATTCGGAGAATCCCGTAATAGACCGCTACCATATTCCGTCGTCGAACAGCATTTTCAACAGTGCGGTGGTTCCGTTTAAGGATGGTTATGCCGGTGTGTTCCGTTGTGACAACCGGGCGGTGCAGATGAATATCTTTGCCGGTTTCAGCAAGGACGGCATCCACTGGGAAATAGAGCATGAGCCAATCAAGTTCAAGGCCGGGAATACGGACATGATAGAGTCCGAATATAAATACGATCCGCGCGTGACATGGATTGAGGACCGCTACTGGATTACGTGGTGCAACGGCTACTACGGCCCCACCATCGGCATCGGCTATACTTTCGATTTCAAGGAGTTCTTCCAGTGCGAGAATGCTTTCTTGCCTTTCAACCGCAACGGTGTGTTGTTGCCTCAGAAGTTCGATGGCAAATATGCACTCTTGAGCCGTCCCAGCGACAGTGGCCATACGCCTTTCGGAGATATTTACATCAGTTTCAGTCCTGACATGAAGTTCTGGGGCGAACACCGCCATGTAATGGCTCCTACGCCTTTCCCCGAAAGTGCCTGGCAGTGTACCAAGATAGGGGCGGGTTCGGTACCGTTCCTCACGGACGAGGGCTGGCTGATGTTCTATCACGGCGTGATAACCACTTGCAACGGTTTCCGTTACTCCATGGGGGCGGCTATTCTGGATAAGGACAATCCTGCCAAGTTGCTCTACCGCACCCGTGAGTATCTGCTTGCGCCGGCTGCTCCATACGAACTGGCAGGCGATGTACCCAATGTGGTGTTCCCTTGCGCAGCATTGCAGGATGGAGAACGTGTAGCTGTATACTACGGTGCAGCCGATACGGTAGTGGGGCTTGCCTTTGGCTATATCCGCGAGATTCTGGAGTTCACGAAGCGCACAAGTATTTTGTAAGCACCAAGCAGTTGGCGGGCGCTTGGTATTGCTGAAAAGCGTCTGCCGTAACTGTCTTATACTTAGTGTAATGTCACTGCAAAGATACTGCATGCTTTTTGCAGTGCTACTGCAAAGCTGATGCAGCGTCACTGCAAAGCTGTTGCAGCGCTACTGCAAAGTAGTTTGCAGTGTCACTGCAGACCGTTTGCAGTAACTTTGCAGAGTGCATGCAATGACACCGGCATGGGTAGCGTGCTCACTAACTAATAAAGAACAAATCCTTACTATATTATGAAACGACTGATTACTTTCTGTATCATCTCCTTTGGAATGCTCACGGCATCTATGGCTGCGGAGAAACAGCCGACGGACTATGTGAATCCTTTTATTGGTACCACCAACTTCGGCACTACGAATCCGGGAGCCGTCTGTCCCAACGGAATGATGTCCGTAGTGCCCTTCAACGTGATGGGCTCGGAGGACAACAAATACGATAAAGATGCCCGCTGGTGGTCTACTCCCTATGAGTATCACAATTGTTTCTTTACCGGATACTCGCATGTCAATTTGAGCGGTGTGGGCTGTCCGGAATTGGGTTCTCTGCTGCTGATGCCCACTACGGGAGAGCTGTCCGTAGATTATAAGGAATATGGAAGCCGCTATAAGGACGAGCAGGCATCCCCCGGATATTACAGCAACTTCCTGACCCGCTACAATGTGAAGACGGAAGTGACGGCAACTCCTCGCACGGGTGTGGCGCGTTTCACCTTTCCTGCCGGGCAGAGCCATGTGCTGCTGAACCTGGGCGAAGGCCTGACCAATGAATCGGGAGCTTTTCTGCGCCAGACAGGTAAATGCGAGTTTGAAGGTATGAAGCTGCTGGGTACTTTCTGCTACAACCCACAAGCCGTTTTTCCCATCTACTTTGTGATGCGTGTCAACAAGCAGCCCGCCGCTTCGGGCTACTGGAAGAAGCAGCGCCCCATGACCGGTGTAGAGGCCGAATGGGACCCCGATAACGGACGCTACAAACTTTACACCCGCTACCAGAAGGAACTGGCGGGAGATGATATCGGCGCCTATCTTACATTCGATACCGAAGAAGGCGAGCAGGTGGAAGTACAGATGGGAGTCTCTTTTGTGAGCATGGAGAATGCCCGCCTCAATCTGGATACCGAGCAGCAGGGAAAGAACTTCGGTCAAGTGCTGGAAGAAGCCCGTCGCCGCTGGAACGATGACCTTTCGCGCATCCTTGTAGAAGGAGGTACGGAGGAACAGAAAATCGTTTTTTATACGGCACTCTATCATACGCTGATACATCCCAATATCCTGCAGGATGTGAACGGGGAATATCCCGCTATGGAGAGTGATAAGATTTTGACTACCCAAGGCGACCGTTATACCGTCTTTTCTTTGTGGGACACTTACCGCAATGTGCACCAGCTTCTTACGCTGGTATATCCCGAACGGCAATTGCAGATGGTGCGCTCCATGCTCGACATGTACCGCGAACACGGCTGGCTTCCCAAATGGGAACTCTACGGACGTGAGACGCTGACCATGGAAGGTGACCCTTCCATTCCCGTCATCGTCGACACCTGGCTGAAAGGTCTGCGCGACTTTGATATAGAACTGGCCTACGAAGCCATGCGCAAGGGAGCCACCCTGCCGGGAGCGGAGAATCTGCTCCGACCGGACAATGACGACTACGTGTCATTGGGATATGTGCCCCTGCGGGAGCAGTATGACAATTCCGTTTCACATGCCCTGGAATACTATATTGCCGACAATGCTTTGTCGCGCATAGCCGCTGCGCTTGGCAAGAAGGAGGATGCCCGTCTGTTCCACGAACGTTCGCTGGGCTACAAGCATTATTACTGTAAGGAGTACGGTACTTTCCGTCCTATCTTGCCTAACGGTGAATTCTATGCTCCTTTCGACCCGAGGCAGGGAGAGAACTTTGAGCCGAACCCCGGATTTCACGAAGGTTGTGCCTGGAACTATACTTTCTATGTTCCCCACGATGTGAAAGGGCTTGCCCGGCTCATGGGTGGAAAGAAGCCGTTCGTAGACAAGCTTCAGCGCGTGTTCGACGAAGGACTGTATGACCCTGCCAACGAACCGGACATTGCATACGCCCATCTTTTCTCTTATTTCAAGGGTGAGGAGTGGCGCACGCAGAAAGAACTGCACCGCCTTTTGCAGAAGTATTTCAAGAATGCCCCCGACGGAATTCCCGGCAATGATGATACCGGAACGATGTCCGCTTGGGCTATCTTCAATATGATGGGCTTTTATCCGGATTGTCCCGGAGAACCGGCTTATACGCTGTCTACTCCGGTATTTGATAAGGTGACCATAAAGCTCGACCCTAAGTATTGGGGACGCGACCAACTGGTGATAGAGACGGAACGCCCGTTGGCAGAGTCGCTTTATATCGGTGAAATGGAACTGGGAGGAAAAAAACTGTCCCGATATCGTATCACTCATGAAGAACTGGTGCAGAGTGGAAAACTGCGATTTAGTCTTCGATAGGTATTGTGAGTCAGGATAACATCGGTGATGGTTTAGGTTGCCCGTCGTTGACAGAGTTCATGTCAGTGGCGGGCTTTTCTATGCAGGTTGGCTTCCGGCAGGTTGATAGGGTATTTCGAACCAGAATTCGGAACCTTTCCCCGGAATAGAGCTGACGCCCACTTTTCCGTTCATTTTCTCGGCAATCATGGTGCAGATGGAGAGTCCGAGGCCCGTGCCTTGTTTAAAGCTGTTTAGCTTGACAAAGCGTTCAAATACATCCTTTTGCTTTTCGGGAGGAATGCCGCAACCGGTATCACGGACAAAGAAGCGAATCCTGTCTTCTTGCGGCAGGTGATAACCAATGTCGATGAAACCTTCTTCCGTATGTTTGATGGCGTTTGACAGATAGTTATTCAGGACTTGTCTTACCCGTTTGGGGACTGTGTGAATAATACAGTAATCCGCACCGGGCAGGAGACGTATACTGACTTCGGACGGAAGTTTCAGTTTTGCCATCGTCTGCATTTCATCAAGCGTCTTGTTTACATCCATATCTCCTTCTGTGAATTCGAGAATGCCGGCTTCGATGCGTGACAGGTCGAGAATATCGTTAATCAGTTGCAGCAGCAGTTGGGTGTTTTCTTCGATGATATGTATGTATTCCTTTGTATCTTCGTCTTGTATATAATCGGAAAGTATGGAGGAGAATCCGACGATGGCGTTTAGCGGAGTACGTATCTCGTGGCTCATGTTGGCGAGAAAAGCCGATTTCAGGCGGTTGGCTTCTTCTGCTTTCTCTTTGGCTGCCAGCAGTTCGGTGATGTCCAGTGCAGAACTGACAATCCACCTCTCTTTCCCTTTGTTGTAGGACACCAGCGTTTTGTGAAACGACAGAATATACTCTCTGCCTTTGGGATTGACAAAGTGTTTGATGTAGGACTGGGGAGTTTCCGACTCTTCAACTTCTTTGTCTGTCTCTTGGATGAAATTATCTTGCATTAGGGGTTTGAACTCCTCTTCATAGTGTCCCACAATATCCTCAGCGGGGACTTCCATCATCTCTGCCGCTTTTTTGTTCCATATCAGGTAACGTCCTTCATCGTTTTTATCTTTTACTGTAGTGGCGATGGGAAGGTTCTCCAGAATACTTTCAAGGAAGAAACGGTATTTTTCGTTTTCCCGGCGTTGGACTTCATCTTCCGTAATGTCGCGTATGAAGGCCATGACATAATTTCTGTTGAGGTAGACCATGCGCACTGCGATATATAGTTTCTCACCACTTTCTATTCTTATCTTTAGGGTCAGGCTGTCCGAAGTGCGGGTATTCAGTACGCGTAACAGCGACGTCATGTATTTCCGGCATTCATCGGCGTCTGTCACCAAATCTTTGATGTTGAGAGTTCCCAGGTTTTGGAACGGAAGTCTGTTCGCCTTTTCGGTAGGTGTATTGAGCAGTTTTACGACAAAACCTTGTCTGTTCAGCAGATATACCGGAATGTCTATTGCCCGGATAATCTGCCTGTTCAGACTTTTGTATTTATAATTTATCCAGTATAGAAAGCTTGCAGATGTAGCGGCAATCAACAGAAATAACTGTATTTCTCCAAATAATGTAAGATGCATACGCGGTATCTTTCATTTCGTCTGTCCCCGTTGACGAAGGTTATTATATAAAAAGCGCGAGGACTGTTATTGCCTATCTGCATTCGAGGCTCTGGAAAATGCCCACGTCATAAATAGACAACAGTCCCCACGCCTAAGTATATAATAACATAGACGTGAAGAAACTGTTGCTATCATCCCATGACGTTTATTGAATTTTCCAGATTCCGAATAGGCAGGGATAATAACTTTCGCTTCTTGCGTTCTTATCGAATCAAGTCAAAAATGGCCGTTATCACTATAACTGCCAAGACTTTGGTGCAAAAGTAGTATATTTTTTTTGGATGTACGATATGATGAGGAGAATAAAGTGTATATGCAAACAAAGCGTGATGGTATTTGACCGTCACGCTTTGTATAGCTTGCCATTAAAAGTTGTTAGAGAGAATTGTTAGAGGATTTATTTCATGGCTTCTATCGTATATCCTTGTTGTTTCAGAAGGTTCAACACTCCATTGTCTCCGGGCAGGTGTCCGGCGCCGACTACGAAAAGGGTAGGGGCTTCTGTCATGATAGCAGGCATCTTTTCAACCCATGCCTTGTTGCGGTTGTCCAGCATGGCTTCCATCTCTCCAGGCAGCGGGTCGCATGAATTGCCGTCGCGCTCTTCCATCAGTTGCAGCACGGCATCCAGGTCCTGCTTTTCATAAGCGGCAATCAGGCGCTTGCTTTGCTCGATACCTTTCTCGATGTCACTGATGGCGCAGTAGAGGAGGCTTGCCTGGCGTTGCAGCGTCTGGCTGTTGAACAGAATGTCTATTTGTGACTGGGCTGTTTCCAGACCGCCAACTTTCTTGCCTTGCTGTGCGGCCTGCTGCTGGAAGTAAGTGTCGAGTTGTTCTTGTGGGTTGAAGCCCGGAGTGTGTTTCATGTAGAGCAGGACGACAAGCTGCTGGTTGATGGCAGCCGGTTTAAGTTGCGCCAGCATGGCGATGTCCACCATCATGTTTTCCTTGATGGCTTTGCCTACTTCTTCGTATTGTTCGGGAGTAAAGAGGCTTTGCAGCGTGGTGTCTTTGGGCATCATCATCTGCTGTTGCATGCTTTGCATGAAGGCGGGAGTCGCCATTTCGCTCATCACAACTTCCCCGTAGACTTGGGCGGTTTCGCTCATGGCCTGCGGCATGGCGGCAATGCTGTCCTTTATACTTAGTGGAGAGAGGTGATAAGTACCGAAAATATAGGATGGTTTCTCTAATCCTTTACCGGATACTTTCCATAAAAGTTGTGCATTGGCGCTCAGCGCAATGCTGATGAATAAGAGGATGCCTAAAAGTTTCTTCATTGTTTTCTTCTTTTAATAGTTTCTGGACTATCAGTCGGGACAGAGTAAAGAAAATCACAAGAAGGGAAAAATTAGTATTATTTTATTCTTCCTCCGCAGAGCCAGTGTTGGGTGTAATATTTTTCCCGGAGGTTGCTGACTATGACTCCCTGGCTGGTGCTGGCATGTATAAACTTGCCGTCCTTGAGGTAGATGCCTACGTGTGCCACTTTTTTGCGGGAAGCACGGCTGGTGAAGAACACCAAATCTCCCTCACGCAAGTTGCGGCGGGAGATTTTGCTGCTCTCTTTCAGTTGTCCGTCTGTGCTTCTCGACAGACGGGTGTGGTAAACTTTCTTATACAGTTGCGATACCAGTCCGGAGCAGTCCGTTCCACGCTTGCTGTCACCGCCTGCACGATAGGGGGTGCCTATCCATTCGGAGGCATGGATGTACAGCTTGTGGTTGTCCTGCAGTTCAATATCCACTCCCAAACGGACGGATGCTTGCGCCAGGGCTTTGTAGTCCAGGCGTGGCGCGGAAGTATGGCAGGAACTTAAGCCTATCAATATGATGGTAAGAGCTACTATATAAGAAAGATATTTTTTCACGCTTCCGAATTTTTTTCTTCTACCGTTTTATCTTCTTTTTCCGTTATTTCTTCTACGGCTACTTCTACTACCGTTTCTTCTACCACGGCTTCTTCCTCCACACCGACGTTGAAGTAAGCTTCCAATTCCTGCTCGGCAGAGTTGTTCTCATTTCGTATATCGCGGATAATAACGCCGTTTTCTAACAATGCAATACGTGGACAAACGTCCACTGTGTGATTCAGGTTATGGCTGGAAATGATGACGGTGGCTCCGTGCTCTTCATTGTATCTTTTCAGCAAGTGTTTGATTACAGACTGTGAACTGGGGTCAAGGAAGTTGAACGGTTCATCCAGAATCAACAGTTGCGGGTGATGTAGCATAGCGGAGATGATGCCGATTTTCTGCTTGTTTCCGGCAGAATAGTTGCGGATGAATTTTTTTTGCCCCATCACTTCGCCGTTCATGAAGCGTTCGAAGGGAAGCAGGCGTTCGTCTACCTCCTCTTTCTTCAGACCGTACATCTTGCCGATGAAGTAGAAGTATTCTTCGGGGGTGAGGTAGTCTATCAGGAAACCGTCGTCTATAAAGGCTCCCGTGAAGTTCTTCCAGTCCTCGCTTTTGCTGACGTCAATGTCATTGATGGTTACATTGCCCCGGTCTGCCTGCAGCAAGTCAAGAATCAGACGGAAGAGGGTGGTCTTGCCTGCACCGTTGTTGCCTACCAGTCCCAGCATATCGCCTTGCCCGATGGTGTAGTTCTCTATATCTACGGCTTTTTTTGTGCCGAAATTCTTTTGTAAATTGTTGATGCGTATCATGTTAGTGATTGATGTTTAATGATTTCTATTTCTGTCTACTGTCCCTGAAGCCTTCCATATTCTTGTAGCGGCGTTTCATGAGCCGGTGATATACATTCATCAGCCAGAATTTGGAAGTGGCGATAAATGCCACGCCGATGCCGATAAGTATCCAGGGGGTGACCTCTTTGCCAAAGATGGCATTCAGTGCAAAAAGCAGCAGTAAAGGTATGCCGAAAGCACCTCCTGAAATCAGATTCTGCAGACCGGTGCCTATATTCTGCCGGCTGGTCATCTTTGAATTCAGGTCGGTAGTCTTGTTGTTGTAGACTGCCAGTTGGAACAGACAGCAGTATACGGCTCCCGGAATGAATATCAGCCATGCAATGCAACCGAGTACGGATACCTTCCCGGTAACCATACCGGGAATCATCAGAATCGTAGGAATGAGCAATGCAATGCTGTACAGTATGTATTTGGCACGCAGCAGCGAGTAGATAGATTCCTTGCGGCTCATCAGTCCGTCAATGTAATTGCCTTCGTAACCCATCAGTGTGCTGAGGAACATGATGCCGAAGATAATGTAATTATAAAGGACGAAGAAATCTCTCAGACCTCCGTCATACACATCGGAAAAGCTAATGATACTACTGAACATTATCACTACACCGGTGATGGAATAGAGCGAACGCTTACAAATCTTGTTGCGTAGCAATAACTTGAGTTCCAGTCTCATGTATTCGCCTATTTCGCCGTAGCGGTCGAGGAATTTGTATTCGGATACATGTTTTATCCGTGTATCTTCCACTTTGTTCAGTTCATTGTAGATGAGTTTCTGCATCAGGGTGCGGTTGATGAACCACATGAGGGCGATGGCAGCCAGTACACCGATGAATGACAGTATATTACCGGTGATGAACCCTTCTCCCAGATTGACAAAACAGTCGAAAAGCGGACTGTTGTCCGGAATGAATAGTGCGGCGGCAATGCCACCATATACTACTACCGGTAATGCCAGCCACCAGATGCGCTCACCCATCAGTGTGCGGCACAACAAGAACCAGTAGTTATTGAATACCATCAGCAGCCAGATGCCAATGCAATAGGTCAGCACACCACTGATTCCATAGAATTTGGTGACGGTGATGATGGAAAACGGAACAAACAGAAACAGCCAGAACAGATTGAAGCCATCCAGTCCGGAACGGATCAGCAGGAAGTCTATAAGACGATTCCGTTTGATGGGAAGCAGCAGGTAGGGCTTCACTTCCTGGGTGGGTGTTTTTTGGAAAGGCAGGCGTATCAGGAAATCCAGCACAAGGACAAATATCAATCCGGAGTTCATTACGTGATAGGCTTCTGTGGCACCACCGTCAAAGGCGAATGCAAAGGTCGTACCGAAGAATATCAGGTAACCGGCCCAGAAGACGAACATGAAGTACATCCAGAATTTTCCGAATTTACTTTTTTCGTACATCGGATTTCGTTTTTCCGCCAGTTTTCCGTGCTTGCGCAAATCTAAGAAAAGACTCATAGTATTTGTATATATAGAGTTTGTATAAAAAAAGCTGCGCTGCCTTTCATCGAACAACGCAGCCTTCTGTGTGTATGGCTCTCTTATTCTTTGTCAGGAGTTTCAGGACTGATCATTGATACCTCAATCTCGTTCTTCTGCTTGAACAAGTCGTCGGTGAACTTCTGGATGTCCTTCACGGTGATGCTGTTGACAATCTGTTCGTAATCCTTTATCGGATTCATACCGGTGAACAGGTATTCGTCAATGCTTCCCAGCCAGTAGCTGTTCTCCTTCAAGTCTTCGGCATGTTTCTTCAGCATGAACTCCTTCACTTTATTCAAGTCTCCTTCCGACGGACCTGCTTTGGCGATGTTGTCGAGTTCTGCAAAGATAATCTGCATCAGCTTTTCTCTTTTTGCCGGAGCGGTTTCGAATACAATCTGCAAGAGAGCCTTTTCTTTCGGATATTTGCTTAATTGGCCGCCTACATATACACCGTAAGTGCCCCCTTCGTCTTCACGTACCTTGGCTGTATAAACCAAGTCGAGAATCTGGCTGGTCATACTCAGCAGGATGTCATTTTTCAGGTCGTACTTGCAGTCACCGTTCAGCAGGACAAAGTTCGACGCTTTGGCAGTTTCCTGCTTCCGTACGAATTCGTTCTTATAAACTCCCTGGCGCATGTCCACTTTATTGTCCTTGAATGTTTCCTTGCGGTTGATGGCAGGCAGTGAACCCAGGTACTCGGCGATGAGTGGTTTCATTTCCTCCACATTCACATTTCCTACAAAGATAAAGGTAAAATCGCTGGCATCTTTGTAGCGGTCTTGATACATGGACAGAATCTTGTCATAATCCATCTTGTCAATCATGTCCGCCTTTATTCTGGCTCTTCTGGGATGGTGCATGTAAATACCGGCCGAGACAGAGTCACTGAACGCCACCTGGGGATTCATTTCCATATTCTGCAAAGCAGCTTTGTTGCGGTTCTTGTAGGATGCGAAGGCATCGTCGTCACGGCGTGGAGCGGTGAACGTCAAGTAAGTGAGCTGCATCATTGTTTCGAAGTCTTTCGGTGAACAGCTGCCATTGACGGTTTCTGTCTTGTCACCGATACCATAGCTGACGGAAGCTTTCTTGCCGGCCAGAACTTTTTCCAGGTCTACGGCACTGAAATTACCCAGACCACCGACACTCACTGCATCCAGTCCGTTGATGTTGATGATTTCCGAGTCGGGGAACAAGGAACTACCGCCTAGGCTGACTCCCTTCATGCGGATTTCGTCTGCCTTGAAATCTGTCTTCTTGATAATGACCTTGACTCCGTTGGAGAGTGTCAGCGTTGTAGTGCCGAATGTATCATCTGTCTGCTCGGATACAATCTTTCCGCCTTTCGGGGCTTCGGCCATCAAAGGTTCATCCGACACCTTGTCTACGTAGGCAGTCAGTTTTTCAGCTTTAATATCTTTCAGAATCTTCTTGATTGCATCTTCTGTCGGCATTTTCAATCCTTCCTTATCCGGACCGAGAATTGCGACTACCTGGTTACTGTCTGTCACGAGGGCTTGCATCATCTGGTTCAGTGCGGCAACCGGAATGGCGGGAGCTATCTGATTGATGATGGCGTATTCGTTTTCGATGCCCGGAATCGGTTCGTTATCGAGGAAATGACGGACATATTCATCCACGTACTCTTCATTCTTGCGTTTGTCACGCTCGTTATAAGCAGATTCCAGTTGGCGCAGATATTCGGCACGGGCACGGTTGTATTCCGTTTCCGTAAAGCCGAATTGGCGGGCGCGTTCTGTTTCGCGCAGGAGAGTGGCTATTCCATTTTCTATGGCATCTTCCTTGCAGACAACGACACCGGTGAAGGCATCTTTGGTTTTGGCAACAAAGAAATCATCGTCATAAGTGGCGGCATATATATAAGGAGGATTGGCGGTCTGTACCAATTCGTTCAGACGCGCATTCAGCATATTGTTGATGAGCGTGGTTGCATAATTCTGTACCAGATAGCCCATGTCGCCTTTCTGCTCGTCAGGAGTGGCTTCGTGCTTGTTGAAGATGAGGGCTTGTACATTGGACTGTTCCTTGTCCTGATAAACCAATACAATAGGCTCCTTGTTGTCGTTTACCGGATAGTACTCGCGTTTGGCAGCATTGGGCTGGGCGGGAATATCAGAAAACATTTTCTTGATTTGGGCTTCGATGGTGTCCACATCTATATCGCCAACTACCACAATACCCTGAAGGTCCGGACGGTACCACTTTTCATAGTAGTCTCTCAAAGTTTGCGGTTTGAAGTTCATAACGACCTCCATCGTTCCGATAGGGAAACAAGTGGCATACTTCGTTCCTTCGAACATGACTGGAAGCATCTTCTCCTGGAAGCGTTGTATGGCGCTCATACGGGTGCGCCATTCTTCGTTGATGACTCCGCGTTCTTTGTCTATTTCCTTCGGGTCCAGGGTCAAATCGTTACTCCAGTCGTGCAGAATCAGCAGGCAGGAGTCGATGGCTCCCGGAGTAGTGACCGGCACATTGGAAATGTTGTATACGGTTTCGTCTACGGAAGTATAGGCGTTCAAGTTCTCACCGAATTTCACCCCGATACGCTCCAGGTATTGCTTCAGTGCATCACCGGGGAAGTGGGTCGTTCCATTGAAACACATGTGTTCCAGGAAGTGGGCAAGGCCGCGCTGGTCGGCTTCTTCCTGAATGGAGCCTACCTTTTGGGCAATGTAAAAGTCGGCCCGGTTTGCAGGCTGGCTGTTCTTGCGGATATAATAGGTCAATCCGTTGTCCAACTTTCCGATACGGACATTTTTGTCGACCGGGATAGGCGGCATTTGCTGTGCAAATACCTGCTGAAAATTGCAGCAAAGAATTAACGCTACAATCCATAAACCACGTAATAGATGTTTCATATTATTATGAATTTAAATTGTTCTTGAACTATCTGTCGGACAGCCCTTGGATAAATCACAACTTCTGTTGTTTTTTTCGGATTCCATTCCGGATAAATGGAATTTATCTGACTGCTTCTCGGATGCGGACCAATTTGGTCAGCAGGTCTTCCAGCAGGTCGAGTTTCAGCATGTTGGCGCCGTCACTCTTGGCTACGGCGGGATTTTCGTGGGTTTCGATGAACAGTCCGTCTACACCTACGGCAACACCGGCTTTGGCTACGGTCTCGATAAGTTGCGGCATACCTCCCGTGACGCCACTGGTCTGGTTGGGCTGTTGCAAGGAGTGGGTTACATCCAGGATGACGGGGAAACCGAAGGTCTGCATTTCGGGGATGCCGCGATAGTCGATGACTAAATCCTGATAACCGAAAGTAGTTCCGCGTTCCGTCAGCATGACGTTCCTATTGCCTGCTTCCACTACTTTATCAGCCGCAAAGCGCATGGCAAGCGGAGAGAGGAACTGCCCTTTCTTGATGTTGATGGTTTTTCCGGTTTTGGCGGCGGCTACAAGCAGGTCTGTCTGCCGGCAGAGGAAGGCGGGAATTTGCAGAATATCCACATATTCGGCAGCCATGGTGGCTTCTTCGGCTGCATGAATGTCGGTCACGGTAGGTACTCCGAAGGTGGTGTGCACTTTTTGCAGTATCTTCAGCGCCTTTTCGTCGCCGATGCCCATAAAGGAATCCAGGCGGGAGCGGTTGGCTTTGCGGTACGACCCTTTGAATACATAGGGGATTTGCAGTTTTTCGGTGATAGTCACGATACGTTCGGCAATGCGCATTGCCATTTCTTCTCCTTCGATGACACATGGACCTGCCAGTAGGAAGAAGTTTCCGGCAGGATTATTCTTTAATTCAATCATAGGTTGTTACTGATTAAGTATTTTCAATTGGGTATAATCAATGTTATCGCTTCATGCAGTACGCTGATGTCCAGTGGAAAATGACGGTCGAGAATACGTCCGTCCAAATCGACAGAGGCATTTTGCGCACGCAGCACTTTTACTTTTTGCGTACGGTAGGGCATCACTACCTTATGGTTCAGAATCCGCCCTTGGATAAGCATCCACAATCCCGACCATAGTTGCAGCAATTCGGGACGGTAAATGACGGAAACATCCAGCCAGCCATTATAGGGCACTGCACTAGGCGCTTGTCCGTATCCCCACGCACTGCCTATGCAGACAGTCATGATGCGTCCGCGTATATGCTCGCCGTTTATCTTGAGATGCATGCGGTACAGCTTCCGTTCGAAGATAATGGATAGCAGTGCCATGAAGTAAGAGAGGAACTTCACTCCCCAGAAACGCTTGCACTGGTCGGTGATTTTCACGATACGGGCTCCCAGGCCTATGTTGATGGCATTGAGAAAGTAGCGTGTCAGATGCTTTTCACCGTCGTAATAATAGCAGGTACCCACGTCTATTTTCCGGCGGCGGTTGTTGATAATGCAATCCACCGCTTTCTTGTAATCCGAACTCATTTCCCAATAGTCGGCAAAGTCATTTCCTATACCATTGGGGATGATGCCGATGGCTATATTCTCCTTGTCCGGTGCATTGGAAAGCATGATGCCGTTAATGACGTCATTCAGTGCGCCGTCACCGCCTACTACAACAATGGTGCGGTAGCCGTTGTTGGCGAGGATGCCTGCCAGACGCTCTACCGAACCGAACCCTTCGGACTGCACATAGTCGTAAGGCACACCTTTGCTGTCCATGTATTCTTTGATTTCTTTCCACCGTTTCTGCACTTTCCGTGTTCCGGCTTTGGGGTTGTATATCACTCCCAACTTTTCGGGTTCTGCACTCATGATTCTATTTACAATTTGACTATTTACTATTTACGATTTAAATCACCCGGTCACTTTATCATTTCATCATCCTTCCAACTTCTTCTTTACAAAAGCTATCTTTTCTTCCATCGGCCACCGGGCATTCATCCAATGGATGGTAAATCCACGCCGTTCCATACGGCGGAACCAGGTCATCTGGCGTTTGGCAAACTGGTGGATGGCTGTTTCCAGTTGCGTGAACATCTCTTCATAGGTCAACTTGCCGATGACATAAAGTGTCAGATACTTGTATTCCAGTCCGTAATAGATGAGGTCATCCGGTTGGATGCCTTGCTCTATCAGACGTCGCACTTCGTCTATCATTCCTTCTTCCAGGCGCTGGTGCAGGCGGCGGGTGATTTTCTCCCGACGCAATTCCCGGTCGATGTCCACACCTATGATGAGACTGTTCATCTGGGGGAAGGAACGTTCGTCTACTGGGGTATGGGCATAGTACTCTTCGATTTCGATGGCTCGTATGGCACGTTTGGCTGTGTCCACATCCGTAGTATTGTGCAGGCTTTTGTAACCTTTCAGTATGTCGGTCAGTTCTTCCAGCGATTTGTCCGCCAGACGGGTGCGCAACTCAGGATTCTCGGGTACGGGCAGCAGACGGTAGCCTTTCAGCACTGATTCGAGATACATTCCGGTTCCTCCACATACAACGGGCAGGCAACCTTTTTGTTTAATAGTCTCGTAAGCATTCAAGAAATCACGCTGATACTCGAAAACATTGTACTTATAGCCCGGGTCGGCTATGTCGATGAGGTGATAGGGAATCTGTTTCCCGTCGACGGTATAGTCGGCAAGGTCTTTGCCGGTGCCCAGGTCCATCCCCCGGTAGATTTGCCGTGAATCGGCACTGATGATTTCCGTATGGAGTTCGGCGGCCAAGGCGGCTGCAAATGGAGTCTTTCCTGAGGCGGTAGGCCCTAATATGGCGATTAAATCATAGTCTGGCATATATAAGTTCTTGTTAATCTCATTACAAAGATAGTGCAAACCGAATGCAGAATAAAATGAACTCGTTCATTTTTTATGCTGAGGTGCAGCTTATCTTCGTGTTAGTGCAAAGATAATGCAAACTGGGAGTATAATGGAAAGAACTTGCTTATTTTTTTACGTGATGCTATACCTCCTTTTCTATTTTGAAGCAGAAAAAGTGAAAAAGGACGTGAAAACGAGCATTTATCTTATTAAAATGTGTTATGAAACATGCTTTTTTTCTTGGAAAGTTTGTCAATGTCCCAAAAGTCCGTACCTTTGCAATGTGTTTTTCATAGTATTAGATTTAAGGTTAACAAAGGTTGGAGTACAGCGGTACTCCTTTTTTTATGCCCTAAACTGAACTTTGGCACATTTTTTCTGTACTTTTGCACTATATCTTGAATGAACAAACATATTCACCTTTTATGAAGCTCTGTATATAGCTACGCTCAACGAATAGCCCTGCTTGATAAAGCTATTCAGCTATCTGGCAAGCGATGACTCGTTTGCCACAGAGATTGTGTATCCTTTTATTCATGAATTTGCAGGATGGCATGCTGTACTTGTACAGTGTGTTGTTTTGTGCTATTTTATTGTTGAGCAATGCATTATACATATAAACAGATATGGCTTATCAACTTTCCGGTAATGATGAGCATTTTGATGGAGCAGCTGATAAATATAACCGATGCTGTTTTCTTAGGTCACGTTGGCGAGGTGGAATTGGGAGCATCTGCCATTGCGGGGATTTATTATTTGGCGGTCTACATGCTTGGGTTTGGGTTTAGTATCGGATTGCAGGTGATGATTGCCCGAAGGAATGGAGAATGTGACTATGGTAAGGCTGGGAAGATATTTTTTCAAGGTTTCTTCTTTTTATCGGGATTGGCCATTTTGCTTTGTCTGCTGATGCAGGCAAGTTCTCCTTTCATATTGGGAAGGTTGATTTCCTCGCCGGAGATTTATCGGGCTGTAATTCAATATTTGGACTGGCGCAGTTTCGGTTTGCTGTTTTCGTTTCCGTTTTTGGCTATCCGTTCTTTTCTTGTGGGAATAACATGCACTCGGGCATTATCGTGGGCTGCTGCCGTTGCAATAGTGATTAATATTCCTTTGAATTATATTCTGATAATTGTTGGAGGACTGGGAATATCGGGAGCTGCCATTGCTTCTTCTCTGGCAGAGATGGGTTCTTTGGTGATGCTTCTTTTCTACGTATGGCTGAAAATAGATAAAGGGAAATATGGATTGAAACCGGTATATGACGGAAAGCTGTTGGTGGATGTGCTGAGCTTGTCGGTATGGAGCATGCTTCATGCCTTTATCAGCGTGGCTCCGTGGTTCTTGTTTTTTGTGGCGGTGGAACATTTGGGTAAAACGGAATTAGCCATTTCCAATATTACGCGAAGTGTATCTGCTGTCTTTTTTGTAATAGTCAATTCTTTTGCGGTCACTACGGGTTCGCTGGTCAGTAATGCGATTGGGGCTGGAGAAAGGAGGGCTGTTTTCATTATCTGCCGTAAGATACTGAGGTTGGGCTATTCTGCTGGATTTCCACTGATAGGGGTAGCTGTATGCTGTAATCGCTTGATAATAGGAATCTATACAGATAACGAACTGTTGACGGAGCAGGCTTTCATCCCTTTTGTTGTGACGTTGCTGAATTATACCTTTGCCTTGCCAGGCTATGTATATCTCAACGCAGTTGGAGGGACCGGTAAAATCCGGATTACTTTTCTTTTCCAAGTGACTACCACTGTCGTGTATCTGGGGTATCTTTATTGGTTAAGCGCTTGCACTCATGCATCCTTGGCTATTTACTTAACGGCAGAATACCTTTTTGTGATTTTGCTGGCACTGCAATCGGTTTTCTATTTAAGAAGTAAACAATATTAGAAACATATCGAATTATGATGACTAAAATATATCCGCGTACGGGAGATAAGCAAACCGTATATCTTAATGCTGTTATAAAGGATCCTCGAATAGAGGTTGGTGACTATACTATTTATAATGATTTTGTAGCTGACCCTTTGTTGTTCGAGAAAAACAATGTGCTGTATCATTACCCCATCCATCAGGAGAGGCTGGTTATTGGTAAATTCTGTTCCATTGCTTGCGGTACGAAATTTCTGTTCAACTGTGCCAATCATACGTTGAAATCTCTGTCTACTTATACATTTCCTTTATTTTACGAAGAGTGGGGATTGAAGAAATCGGACATAACGGATGCATGGGATGACAAAGGAGATATTATAATAGGTAATGATGTTTGGATTGGTTATGAAGCGGTGATAATGGCTGGTGTTCATATAGGAGATGGGGCGATTATTGGTGCACGTGCTGTTGTGACTAAAGATGTTCCCCCTTATACAATTGTAGGGGGAACTCCTGCCAAAGAAATCAGGAAACGTTTTGATGAGGATGTGGTGAAGAAATTATTGCGGCTGCAATGGTGGGATTGGTCGATTGATGAGATACGCTGTTACTTGCCGCATCTTGTACAAGGCTGTTGGGATAGATTTCCTTAATAATCCATCATCAGTGAGTTGTCGGTCTTGCCTCGTGAAATGTCAAGGTTAGGCGGTGCATAGCTCTGGTTACAGCTACATAAAGCATACTCTTGTCAATCTCCGAACGGTAATTTCTCTCATCCGTCTGTGGAATAATGACTTCGTCAAACTCAAGCCCTTTTGCCATGTGGGCAGAGGTGATGACGATGCCTTGCACAAATGCGGAGCTTTGACTTGATAGGAAGCTGATATCATTGGCATATGATTTCAGCACGTCTGCCATCTCCCTGGCTTGCTGCTCCGTCTTGCATATGATGCCAAGAGACTTATATCCGGATTTCCGGTAAGTGGAGATTAGTCCCATAATGCCGGACAGTTCTTCTACGGCACTGCCGAACTGCAGGATTTGTGGCTTTTCTCCATGCCGGGCAACCGGTTCCAGCTCTGCGTTAGGATGAATCTTTTGCGCAAAATCCGTAATCTCGAAGGTGGAACGATAACTCTTACACAATTTCATGATTTCACTTGCAGTAAGTGACTTTTGGATAGTTTCTGCTGTGGATGAGCCATAAGGATTCACGGACTGTCCTGCATCGCCCAACACGGTTTTCCGGCATGGAAAGAGTTTCTGTATTACCTTGTACTGTATGGGCGAATAGTCCTGCATCTCATCTATCAACAGATGTTTGACTCTGAATGGCTGGTTCCCGCTTCCCTCCAATGCCAAGTGTAGGTATGCCAGCGGTGCCAAGTCTGAGTATTCGAGTGTATGTCCCTTTCGCATTTTGAACATTCCGGGATTATTTGTCCATTTAAAGAAATCTTTGTAGACTTGAATGTCGTTATTGCCTGCAAACATTAGTCTGATTTCTTTTTTCAAAAGGTTTCTGCCGGCGGTGGTTACCGTAAAGGCGTATTGTATTTTCAACATATCCAGCATATAATCAGCCATAGCATCAAATCGTCGGCGTATGGGATAACGGTTGAAACGTAGGTACTGTTCTTCGATAAACGGGGCAGGTATGGTGATGTATTTGGTCAGCTTCACGTCTGCTGCCTTGAAGTAGGTGTTCTCTATGTGGAGGATAAACTTGTCAAGCTCTGAAATGAAGCCGAAAGAGGCTTTATAGGCTATTCTGTCGATGAGGCTTGAGGATGGCTTCTCTAACAGTTCATTCACTAACCCGAAGTATGTTTGGTACTTGTATTTGTGTTCCAACACTCCGGAGAGTATTTGTTCCATACTGGTTTCGGGCACGGTTTCTTCTCCAAGTTCGGGGAGGACGTTGGAGATGTAATCGGAAAACACTTTGTTGGGGGAGACAATCAGAATATCTTTTGACGAGATGCTGTCTCTGAAGGTATAGAGCAGGTAGGCTATGCGGTGCAGGGCGATGGATGTTTTTCCAGAGCCGGCCACTCCTTGAATAATAAGCGTGCGGATATCTTCGTTACGGATAATCCGGTTCTGTTCCCGTTGGATGGTGGCAACGATATTTTTCATCTTGTCATCTGCATTGGAACTTAACTCCTTTTGCAGAATGTCGTCATGGACGGTCAGGGCACTTTCAATCATAAATTCCATTTTGCCGCCCCGAATTCTGTATTGGCGTTTTAGGGAAATTTCTCCTTTAATCTCTCCCGATGGAGACCGATAGCCTGCTTCTCCTAATTCATGGTCATAGAACATGCTCGAAACGGGTGCTCGCCAGTCATGGATAAGGGTAGCTCGACTTTCCGGGTCATAGAAGGTATGGATGCCTATATAGATAGGCATCACTTTGCTGTTTTCTTTCTTTTCCAAAAAATCAATTCGTCCGAAGTAAGGAATGGCAAGTATCTTGGTGAGCCGCTTACGCTTGTTGATTACACTTTCCCCCAAGGCAAAATGGTTTAGGATGCTTTCGCGCATGGAGCGTATCTCATGCGGGTCGATGTCTTTGTTGGACCAGATATAGTCTTTGTATTCTGCCAAGGTGTCGACGTGGTCTTTCACTGATGCGTCGGTATTACCGATAACCTTTTTCAGAAAACTGATTATTTGCTTTAAATATTCTTTCTCTTGTTTCTCTGTTTGATTGAATGCCATAATTAGTTGTTGCTAAAAGATAAGACAGTGTGCAAAATTAGTGTATTGTATCGGGAAGGGAAATGGCTATTTATAGCTATATACTGGGAAGTTTTATATCTTTGCACATTCAAAAAAGTGGAGGTAAATGGACATTCATGAGCTTGCAAGGCAGAATCAGCAATCTGCATGGAAAGTATTGGAAGATACCCGTATTATTGAAGCATGGGAGCGCATTGGAGCAACCGTTCATTTGGTGGGCTCACTCCGTACCGGGCTGTTGGCGAAAAGTAGGGATATAGATATCCATATTTATACCGATAGGTTGGATGTAGGAGAGAGCTTTTCGGTCATCCGGGAACTTGCGGAACGGTTGCCTTTGCAGGAAATACAATATAGGAACCTTATCCATACGGAGGAAGAGTGCATGGAGTGGCATGCTTTATATAAGGATAGAGAACAGAATACTTGGAAGTTTGATATGATTCACATCCGGAAAGGTTCCAGGTATGATGGTGTTGTAGAAAAGGTGACTGCCGCTATTGCGGAGCGCCTTACTCCTGAAATTAGGAAAACGATATTGCAAATCAAATTCGATGTGCCGGATGGTGTAACGATTCCAGGTATAGAGATTTATCATGCTGTCTTTACGGGAGGTGTCCGCACTTATAAGGAGCTTGAAGAGTGGCGCAAAACAAATCAGTTGGCGGACAGTCTCGGTTGGCTTCCGTAATCTTAGAGGTAGATACCAAGATTTTCTACTATATGGATGGCTTCCATTATATTGTTGGCATCTAACTTGCTTAGGATGTTTTTCCGGTGATTGTTCACAGTATAGATGCTCACTCCCAGCTGGTAAGCGATTTCCTTGCTTAGAAAACCTTGTCGGATGAGTCGTAATATTTCTTTCTCCCGGTTGGATAATTGTTTGTCGGGAGAAACAGTGCATGTTGGAAGCATCTCTCCCGTTTTTCTGTTCACCACCGTCCGTTTGATTCTTTCGATAGGGGTCTGGTCGGGAAGTATGTCCATTACTCCCATGATTATCCAGGCTTTACCATTCCGGTCTGTTTCTATGACTTGTTGCCGGCTACTTACATTGATATACTGTTGCCGTGCATTCAACATACGGAATTGAAATATTTGCCGGTAGTCATTTCTTTCTTCCGGTGGGAGTGAGTAGATGAACTGTCCATGCTCGATTTGGCATTCCGTGAGTTGCATTCTGTCATCAGGGTGTATTCTCTCTTCCAGTAAATCGCCTTGTTGCCTGATTGTCTTTATCCAAGTGGGATTGTATCCGAAAAGATGGGCAAAACTGTCGGATGCAAAATCGTATCTCTCTTTAAATACGTCAACTGTAAAAATACAGCTCTGACTCATTTGTGAGAACGCTTGCACGGATATTCTTTTCTTGTTCCATAAATCATAGTCCACATCGGGACCGCTAATCTGCTGTCTTGCCCATAATTCTTTGGGAGTTGTCTTGTTGGTAGTCATGGAACAAAGATAACTGATAATTTTCTTTTGAGTTTTATCTTTTACGGGATAATATTATTTCTAAGAATATGTTGTAGGGTTGGATTAAGTGGCTACCTTTGTAGGCCGTGTCATTGGGGACGCCGTGAATGAAAAGCAAACGAGTAATAAATTCAATATGTGATAAGATGAAAGATATACCGGCAGACAGCTTAATAAAGAATTATTTTCCTGTAGATTATATAGATTCTTTTTCTAAAGTGATGGTCACTGGGCAGGCTTTGACACCGGAAGATTTTCGCAATCTTGCCTTCAGCCGATTTCCTAAGTGGATTGGTTGGCTCATGAATTTCAGGAATGCGATTGTAAAGCCATTAGGACTGGATACAGCAACCAGATTTACAGATATGGTCTTGGATAAAAATCTGCATGAAGAAATTCTCGGAATGCCGGATAAGCATCTTGATTTCCATGTGTCCATGTGGTGCGGGGAATATCACGAAGGAAAACAAGAACTTCGGATTACTACTGTTGTGAAGTACAATAATTGGCTGGGAAGGGCATATTTCTTTATTATCAGACCTTTTCATGGGATAATAGTAAAGTCTATCTTAAAGCATGTTGCTGGGGATAGGGGGAGTGGGTGTAAATAAATACTCCCATTGAAATATTATCATTTCAATGGGAGTATTTATTTGAGTGGTGCCACCAGCAACCGAAAATAGGTTGATATGGCACTATCTTTCAGTAAGTTATATCTTTGCTACGATGTAAGTCCCTTGAATAAGGTTTTCACAGCTTTGCACCGTTCAACACAAGTTTGTATCTTGGGTACGATTTCTGAATACAAAGATAAGAAATTTTATTCATTGTCATCAATGTGCAATGATTTCTTTAATGAATTGTATATTAAAGTTAGCGCTTGAGTAGGTAACGTCTTTATATCTGAACAATTTAACACAATATTATCAAATGCCAAAAAAGTGATAAAAGCTTGTAGTATTGATTTGTCATATTCAGATGTAATCATATCTATATTATTAATGTAGTATAGAGAGAAAATTACTATATAAATAAAATAGAAAGAATAGATACTAAATCTGACAACATTGCGAGTGATAACTCCGTCTGTTAGCTCTTTCACTTTTATTCTATTCATCTTTTTAGATTTCCTGACTCTCATTATTCCATAATTATAAGTAAAATTCAAAAGAATCTCTCGGCATACAATAGATATAATAGAAATGAATGTTGCAGAGATATAAATAATCGTTGGGTAACTAATAGTAATAATATTATAGTTTTTTAAATACGACAAAATAACTAATAGCCATACACCTGCAGCAAATATATACGTAATAATATTTGCCAACAATGCTATAAATGGCATTATTAAACTTAGAATAAAATATATAACACTAATAGGAAAAAGGAGAATTTTATGAATAGATGGGTAATGTTTATATTTTATATTCTTAGGTAACAAAAGAACGAAAAATATATATCCTATAAATATGTACAAATATTTATACTGGTTATTACTTATAAGATATACTAAGCCACTAAATATAATTATACTTAATAGCATATATGCGCTGATAATCAGTATAGCTTTAATATTTCTATTCATGTGTAGTAGTTAAAAAATATCCGCCAATTTTTGGTGCACCTCTAAACTCTATCAATCCCTTTTCATTGAGTGATTTTAGATAACGTTTAGTCATTCTAAGGCTTTTCGAAATTCTTTCTGAGATTTCTATAGCATTTAAACCTTCCTCTTTTCTAATTAGACCCAAAACAATCTGTTCATTCTCGTTTACAGTGCCATTTACAGTGCCATTTACAGTGCCATTGATGACACTGTTAGCTTTTCTCTTGAATACTACCGTAAACATCCCATCTGTATGAAATTCCGGTTCAGGAAGTTTTGCCTCCTGCATCGCTTCCTGCATACGGGGAATGCCGGATGCAACCCTTTCAACTAAATGCATACGGGTAAATAATCCAAATATTAATGGATTGCGTGTCATGCTCTTGTGTCCGAAATCTTTGGCTACAATGGGTAAAAGCCCTCCGGGATTAGAAACCTCTACTCGGTCATCAAACATTTCTATTGTAATGGTTGCTCCCTGTTCGTAATAATCACGATGTGAGAGAGCGTTAATAATGGCTTCTTTAAACACAGTAAGAGGAATTTCCCAAATTTCTTCTCTTGGTCCTGCTCCCTCAATTTTATAAGCTACTTGCAGTTTACTTTCCAGCCATGCCATAGCCTGCAAATATTGTTGGTATAGTGGACCGCCAAAGGTCTTATCATCTATGATATATACTTTGGTTGTTCCTTTGAAAAGGACACATCTTGTTACTGCGTGTGGAAACTTTCGTTCAGGTTGTTTCCCAAAGAACATGGCTGCTCCATTCTTGGCTACTCCTTTATCCGTAAACAGTTCCAAATTCTCAAATATCTGTTTGTTGGCAGTCGATGGACTTAGCTTTGCTTCCGTGCGAAAATCTTTTATCGCTTGTTCGTCTGCATCTGTGTAAATATTGAACCACGAACAAGGGATAGCATCAAAAAATATTTTGTTGCATTCCTGAAAGAAACTGCGCATTTCTTCGACAGTACGAAGTTTCTGTGAGTTTGCTCCCTCACGCACAAAGATAGAACCGGAAAATATATAAGGTTTATCTTTCCCTGACGGAACATCAATTACCCAAACTGTCTTATCCTCGATATTTACCGCATACATATCACAATGAAGAGCCGGAGATATTTCACTGATTGAGCCTTGAATGGCTGAACGTTTGTCATTCTCTAAATCAGTGCCAATAATCTGCCCGTTATCATCTACGCCGATAAGCAAATATCCTCCGTCAGCATTAGCGAAAGCACAAATTTCCTCTGTTAGTTCACGAACTTTTGAAGGTATACGAACTTTAAACTCTACATTATAGCCTTCTCCGCTATCGATAAGTGATTGTATGGTTTCTGTATTTGTTATGGACATCTATAAATATAATGCAAAAATAGTCATTTCTATTGTTTCAATAACTCTAAAAGCAAGGATATGTATATAGTTTACTTCAAATTGTTCTTTCTGAAATTAGAGGGGCTGCATCCTCTATACTTTTTGAAAAACTTATTAAGATGGCTCTCATCAGTAAATCCCAATTCTTCAACGATTTCACAAATTCTCATTTGACTATGTAATAATCTATTTTCTACTAACTTTAGTTTGTAGTTTAAAATGTATTGCTGCATAGTTTCATTAGTATGTTTTTTGATATATCGTCCTAAATAATTCTCCGAAATGCCAAAATGTTGGCTTATATCTTTTGCTCTGATTTTACCTGTTTTATAGATGTTTGCTTGAATATACTGCAATATGTCAAGCGATTTGTCCTCAGAGCATTCATCCACCTGTTCAGGCAAGAACATTGCGATATTGCGTGCTACCACAATAATAATCGTATTAATTATTTGTGTTATAATCTCCTTGCTGTATAAATTTCGGTTAATATATTCCCTGATAATCGCTTCAATCATGGGTTTCACCAATAGCTTATCTACTTTATTTCTTAGTATACAACCGGGTTGATGATTAGCATGTTGAAGAATAAACTCCAGTCTTTGGATATTTTCAGCACCGAAAACAGAAGAATGTATATATATGTCGTTAAACTTGATGTCGACAAACTTAGTTGTTGTATGGATTTCGAAAGAATGCGTATCTCCGGGAGTAATCATAAACAAATGTCCGTCATGATAAGGAAACATATTGTTGTTAATCCATTGAATGCCTGTTCCTGAAAGAATATATACTAATTCAAAAAAGGTATGTTCATGCTCTTTTAGCAAGGATTCGTCAAGCTCGCTAAAACTAATTTCGAATGGTTGATGTAGGTTTTCTCTTTTCATGCCATAAATATAGCCCTAAAAAACGGATTAATACCAAAATAACGAAAAATAATACCTAAAATTAGCCGAAAAATCGGTATAACTTTGCAATATATTTAAAATCATAGCTTATGAAAACTGAAATGGAAAAATGTTTGGCTGGTGAATGGTATGATTGCCACGACCCATTTTTTATGGATTTGAAAAGTAAAGCTCATCACTTGTTGATGAAATACAATTCTTTGCCGTATGAACAAAAGACTGAAAAACATGCCGTACTAAAGGAAATGTTTGGAAGCATAGGTGCAAATGTTTCTGTCGGTCATTCGTTTATATGTGATTATGGATGCAATATACACATCGGTGATAATGTCACCGTAAATACTGGTTGTACATTTGTCGATTGCAATAAGATTACCATAGGGAACAATGTGCTGGTAGCACCTAATGTGCAAATCTATACGGCAACTCATCCGGTAGAGTTTAATGAACGGCTTGTATGGACAGAAACCCCGGATGGCTGTAAGTATGTCCGTCGAACGTTTGCCCTCCCTGTCATGATAGAGGATGGCTGCTGGATTGGCGGTGGAGTAATTATTTTACCGGGAGTAACAATAGGGCAAAAATGTGTGATTGGTGCAGGAAGTGTTGTAACCAAAGACATTCCGGCAAATAGCTTGGCGGTAGGAAATCCTTGCCGGGTGATACGGAAAATCAATCAAATGTAAGGTTATGATTAAATTAGTAGCCTTTGATTTAGACGGTACAATCGGAGATACAATTCCCATGTGCCTCAAAGCCTTAAAAAAGGCAGTAACTCCTTATGTTACTCTTAATGATGTATCCGAAAATGATATTTTAGAAACTTTTGGATTAAATGAAAAAGGGATGATAAAAAAACTTGTTGGTTATAATTGGGAAGAAGCCTTGAATGACTTCTACGTGATATACGAACAAATGCATATAATGTGCCCTCGTCCTTTTGACGGTATAACAGAACTGATTGAGAAGTTAAAAAAAAAATCTATTCTTATTGCTTTGGTTACGGGAAAAGGAGAAAAGAGTTGTACGATAACATTACGTCAATTTAATGTGGACACGTGTTTTGATAAAGTAAAAACTGGAAATCCTTTCAAAAATAATAAAGCAGAGAATTTTAGGGAATTGCTTGCAGATTATAAGTTACAACCGGATGAAATGATATATATAGGTGATACAGTTTCAGATATTGTGTCTTGTAGGGAAGTTGGAATACGATGTTTATCTGCTTCATGGGTAACTTCTTGCTTAGATGCACAAAAATTAGAAGTTCACAATGCTGGGAATGTTTTTTATTCAATAGCTTCACTTGAATGCTATTTAATGGGATGACAAATATATATGCTTAATAAAGAAACATTTAGTATTTCTATTGTATGAACAGAATATCAGATTTGAGTTTCTTTCGATTATTATCGGAATACTCACAACGTAAAGTTTCCGTATCAGAATTTATGGAAGCTATTGAGGAATTGGCTATTCACTTGGCTGATTTTAGTATTAATGAACAGAATAATAGCGTTTTACTACGCTACCTTTCTTTCGGATTGTATAGACTTAAATCGTATCATGTGCGGTTTGAGCAAGAAAAAAATGCCTTATTTGTATCTCATTGATGAAGCGATTGGGCTACTGAACAATGAAATACGCCTTGTGGAATGGCGTATCAAGTACCCGGAGCAATTCAAATCACACTTTAACAAACAACCTTTTTCCCCTCTTTATTTGGCAGACAAAACAAACCTGATTGATATAATGGAAATTATCAGCGGTTTATTCCTTTCCAAACGTATCGTCTATAAAAATGGTAAACCTGCTTTCTTGTCTGATTTATCTAAAGCCTTTGAATGGGTGTTTAACGTCCAACTGAAAGACTATCACCAAAAGCATGAGGATGTAATAAAGCGCAAGCCGAGCAAAATAACCGAATTTCTTAATGGACTATCTGACCTTATCCGAAATGAACATGATAAAAAAGGATATAGATAATCAATAACTTAGCTTTAATTTATAGGGGATTCCATGTGCTACCCCGTAATTTCTTTGCACTGGTTTTCTGAACTTTGCTTCATCAATCGATTGACAAACAAGAATGTATAATCTGAAAAATGAAGCAAATATGTATATAGAAAACTATGATTTCAAGGAATGGATGCAAAAGCTATTTGACAAATTGGATGAGCTTTGCAAGGATGTACGAATATTGCGCAATGCAGATAAAGTGCTGTCCGAAGATGATAACCTACTGGATAATCAGGATTTATGCTTATTGTTCAAAGTTAGCATCAGAACATTGCAACGGCTGCGAAGCAAAAACGAGCTTCCCTATATGTTGATTAGCGGAAAAGTCTATTACCGGGCTTCGGATGTACGGAAGTTCATCAAGGAACGGTTTAATGCGGTCATGCTCCGCAACTTTGAAAAACAGTTTGGGGAAAAGAAGTAAGACAGATAAGCCGGCGTAGTGGGTATCACTTGTTCCGGCTCTCTCTTTTCTATGGCTTCCCTAACTTATCCGCTTCCTTTTTTAACTGTTTGGCTTGCTCGTCCAACAGCCTTGCACGCTCCAACGCTTCCGCTTGTTTACGGCTGCGGTATTCAAAATCTGTCACCGTATCTGTCAGATGCCGGATAAAACTGTTATCCCGTTTCCGACTGAAATTTATTTCCAGCAAATCTAAACTGTTACCGTCAGCCTTTCCTTTCATCAGGAGATAACGGTATTTTATATCATTGTCCTGTAACTGCTGCATCCGTTCCGCAAAACGGATATTCAGGACTAACGACACAAGGCAAATGAGTATTCCTGCTGAAAAAAAAAGAATTTCGGTTTCAGATAGGGAGTAATCCAGTTTAGAAATTTATCATACCAAGAACTGGGTTCTGACTTTTCCGATTGTTGTGTTTCAGCCGGAAACAATATCTTTAGTTTCTCCTTGAAATACCTGTGTGAAGCTACGATAAGCCCCTTTATATCTTCAAGGTCTTGTTTCTGATTCTCGGATTGTCCTTTCTTGATACTGGCGATTTGGCTTAAAATCTCCTGTACCATGTTTTCAGGAATGGTAGGTTTCCTTTGTGATTCCAAAATACGCTGCTCGATAACATCCAGTCGGTTTATCGTTTCCTCCCGGCTGGCTGGTGTTACCTGTTGTTCCTGCTTCTCTTTCAGTTCTGTAACCATAGAGAGAAGCCCCTCAAAAATCAAATTTTCTTCCATACGCTTATAACTTAAATTGTCGTTTCTTTTTCTTCTTCTTTCTCAAATCGGGATTGTCAGGCGTTTCATCAACCGGAGAGGACGAAACGGAAAACAAACCGCCTAAACCTACCAGTAGCGAATTATCACTTTTGTTTATTGCTGGTTCCTGTGTTTGTGGGGTAATCGTTTGCTTGTTGCTTCCGGCTGTTGTCAACCTTGCATTCCTGAAATATTTATCCAATTTGGAAAAACTGAAAATGCGGTCAATCTCCGAGCCTTTGAACGTGTATTCACCTTTGGAAAAGGAAATACCCTGTATCTCATCCGTCTGCCCTTTGTACTTGAACTGAATGCCGATACCCTTTTCCGCTAATTGCTTTTGTAGCTGTTGCCAGTTCTTGGATTTCCTGATTTCATTCTTTACAGCCGTGTAAATCTCGTATTTCGTTTTGTCCGGCTCTCTTAGACGATGTTGTTTTACCTGTTCTTTCCCTTTGGCAAAATACAGTCCGTGTTTTTCTTTCAGCTTCTTGCAAACTTGCTCGTTCCGGTACATATCGTTGCTGTCTGAAATGGTTTTACCGTTATTATCTATCCGGTTGAATACGATATGTACATGCGGATGCTCCCGGTCTTGATGCCGCACGATAATATATTGTGTATCGGTGATTTTCATTTCACGCATGTACTCCTGTGCTAACTGTATCATTTTCTCGTCTGTCAGTTTGGGAGCATCCACTATCGAATAACTTAGCGCAATATGTCCGACTGGCTTCTTTAAACCGGGATTCATTTCTGTTTGCATACAGAAACTACGGATAATGTCGTGCTTGCTTTCGGCTAACACTCCCTCCGCATGAAGCAAAGCTGCCTGTTCCTTGCCGAGTACATAGTTCACACAGCCTTTAAATCCGCTTCCCTTTTTTATTTTTCCAATCATCCGATAACTGGTTTATGATTTCAATAATCCTGTTTTTCAGTTTCACAAGCTCCACAGCCACGAGCGCAAACCCTCCTGCATTGGCACAATGTGCAAGCTGGTTGAGGTTGTTGGCTTCTCCTGCCAATTTGCGGATAGTGTCTGCGTCCTGCTTGTTCAGCCGAGGCGTTACCTCTGCCGAAACAACCGCTTGCTGGACGTATTCGCTAATAGGCAGACCGGATTCCCCGGCTCGCTTCTTGATAGCGTAATACTGTAACTCTGTCAGCTTTGTACTGACTACCCGTTTTTGTTTGTCTATCCGGTTCTTTGCCGGGCGACCTCCTGACTTGTGTCTTATCTCTGTCATACGTTTTTGCTTTTTAGGTAGTATCTTAGAAATTGCGACCAACGGGAGAAATTTCCCTTTGCGATGAGCAAAGCAAGGGGTTTCGGTCTACCGAAACATAACCTTGCTCCCCTAAATCACACCGCTTGCCGTTGGTATGCTCTGCTTGTTCTTCGGATTACAACCGTCTGCCCCTTTTTCTTTTTTCACCGGGAATTTGTCTGTTTTTCTCTTTCGATTGTTGCTGTTTGACAGACAGTCTTTGTTTTTCCGGCTGCATTTGTTGGGTTGACTGTTGCATCATTTCTGCTGGTTGGATAAACTTCTTCCCACACAAGTAATCGTTCAAGTCCTTGTATTCACTGTACAGATGTGATGAATCACGCACATGCCAACGATATTCCTTTTGTATGGCTTGGGTGGCTTTAGACCCTGCGTCGTCATTATCCAAAAGGCAGTGGATATGCTCGTAATCGGCTAACGGGTACAAGGCTTTATCTACATTAGTGGTCGAGTTCAGGATAATGTAATCCTGCCAGTCAAGACAAGGATAGGTGGGATTTGTTTTCTGCCGGATGGCGATAAAAGAAAGATAGTCCATTACTCCCTCGAAAACAAAACAGCTATCGTTCTTTTTGCCTGACTGCCGTATGTGTGTGATGTCTTTGGGTGATGTACTGCCCTTGAAACGTGGATTGCGAAGTTCGTAACCTCCGGCATCGTTCTTGAAAGCAAGCGCAAAATAAGGCTTGTCACCGATACGGTAATACATTTCCTGCACATGGTGCGCTGCCATTTCAGGTGGAATATTCCTGCTTCTCAAATAATCCATGAGTGCCGGATTCTGCAACAGCTGGATTTTACGGATGTCTATCGGGCTGGTCGGTTGTTTCCTTTCATGCTGAATCCTTTCTGAAACCTCTTTCCCTTGAAAAGAAAAAGAATTTCCGGATGAATACTGTTCCAGTCGGCAGATAGCACCGTAAGCGTTACATCCGTGCTGCTTCATCACAAGGTCGATGAGAGAGCCGCCCTCACCCGTCCCGAAGTCACACCACAGATTTACACCGTAATCCACCTTGAAACTGGGCGTATCATCCTGACGGAACGGACTGTGGTACATGCCGTAATAATATTTATCCACTGCGGGCAAAATGCCTAATGATTTCAGATAATCTTTGATACTGATATGGTTAGCCTCCTGATAAGTCATAATCTTTATTTTTGAATGTTTGTAAATTGCAGTAATGAAGTAAGAAGTGAGTAAGAAGAAAAATAGTCAACTTTCTGCACCTATCTCTTTTTCTTTCAACGGATTATACTCTATGCAGTAAGATAAGTAAGTTGTTTTATACAAAAGAGATAGAAATATTACCTATGTTGTTTTCTGACTTTTCTTTTTTTAAATTTCCTGAAAGTTCAGGGTTTTATCTTACTCCTTACTGGCATTGTATAAATGATTAGTATTCAATGAATAAAACACAGTAATATGTTTTTTCGGTAGTTACTGCATGGGAGTAACTGCCAATAATAAACGGCTGTGTTAACCGTAATTGTTATCGATGTAGGGTATGGAAATAGGTTTTATTCTGTACCCATATACCGAATAATTGCAGTTGCTGATACGCTTTTGTACCCGTTTGAATCCGGCTTTCCGCAATGCTTCCCCCAACCGTTTTTCAGATAACTGCATAGGGCATACGTCCCGTAAACAAGTGAGGATTTGCGCTGTTGTCATAAAAAACAGACTTTCTTCTTCCTCTGTGGGCTTTTCAAAATACTGCATCAGCATTTCAAACTCAACTGTTTGCACCTCAAATTCCGCATTTGTCAGGTGCAGTTCTTCAATCTCCGTATCATTAAACCAATAGCGTACCCCCTGCCGATACAAGTACATGATTTCGGAGTAGACATTATCTATGTTGATACTTTCTGCTGTCGGTTTATCAATGTGCAGGACTTCAAAAGGCAGAAATCGTCTGTTTCCTGTCGGGTCTGTCAAGAACTCGTTTCCGTTCACCGAAGCCATGAAGCTGGCTAAATGCGGATATTCTTCTATGTAAATATCATACGGTCTGCGATACTTGACTGCCGGGGTGGTTATCAGGTTCTTTAGTGCGTTTTCATTCTGCTTGTTGAGTTCCTTTAGCTGATCGTCGATGTTGATAAACAAGTACTCGGCTATCAGTGTCAGAATATCTTTGCTCTGTGGGTCTATCTTCCCGGTAAATAGATAATTTTTTAACGGTGACGGGCAAAGGTTATCCAGCCACCATGTTTTGAACTGCCCCTGCTTGTCGCCAGTAAGGACTAAACAAGTATGGTTTTGATAGCCTGTATCATTCATTGCATTAGCTACCACACCGACAAGCCATTTTGTAAAATACTCCTCCCACTTGCCAGAATTGGCTACTTGCACCGTGCTCAATAGTTTTTTGATATATCCATGTCCGGCAGGATTCAACAAGGGTAGGGCAGTTAGGTATTCCCGTATGGGATGCACCTTATTTGCGAAATCGCTTTCCAATATCGTACGGATGTTTTCAGCAGAGGTGGCAACGCCTACGGTAACATCCAGTTTGCGCCTGAAAGAGTTCAAAGCAAACTTCGTGACTGGCTGATACAAACCGGAAGTATTTGCAGCCCGGTATTCTGTCCTGCTTTTCACAATATTAAACCGGAAGTCGTACAGGGAATTAAGTTGCCTTTCGATGCGCTCGTTTTTGGATAGCCTACCCTCGATGTGTTCCGCTTCGTTATTCCTTTTTTCTTTCATCGGATAGTTTGTTGGAAGCTGGTATATATTGTTGCTGCATCCACTGTTGCAACTCGTTCACATCGAAACGTAAGGAACGTCCACGTTTGACACATGGTATTGCTCCGCTGCTGGCTAAGTGGTAGAGGTAATTAACTGAATATCCGGTTATCCGGCTGGCTACGGATATTTTGACTAAAACAGATTGCTTGCTGTCCGGTTCTTCGGATGAAGAACTGCCTACGGGGGAAATCATCTTTTCGATGTTTTCCAGCCGCTTGAAAATTTCTTCAAAAGGATTGTTCATGGTGCTTTGTTTTTTGAATTAGCACCACAAATAAAATAAGAAAAAATGGTAAAAAACAAAGTGTTAAGCGTTTGGAATTGCTTTGCTCGGCTCTGCTTTAAAATACTATCAGACCGTGAAAGTTCGTTTGTGTTCTTCACCTTATTATAATAGGGTATGAAACGTGAACGAAGTTCTTTATATCGCTTACCTTTTTCGGCTTTTCTTATTCTTTTCTCTATGCAAGTGGGACAAGTGAGGACATATTAGGACATCTGCGGACAGTCTGAAACAAGCTACTATTCAAGGCTATATATTTGCACCAAACAAGAAAAAAGAAGTAATATCAAAACATAATGAAATATGGAAATAGTAACCATTGAAAAGAAAACATTCGAACTTTGGCAGGAAAAGTTTAACCACTTTATCAATCGTATGGATGCCCTATGTATTCCTTTGCGGAGAAAACAGGATAAGTGGCTGGATAACTGCGAAACCTGCCGTTTGCTGAACGTGTCTGCCCGGACGATGCAAACTTATCGTGATATGGGTAAATTGCCTTATTCACAAATCAATAACAAGATTTATTATAAGGTTTCGGACGTGGAAACCTTTATGCAAAATCACGTAAAAAATAACTCTAAAAAATAGAACCTATGGATTTGATAACGAAAGATTCCAATACAACACAAGTATTGTTCTCATCCCTTGATCGGGTGTTGGAGAATGTGGAATACATGATAACGAATTATCGTCCGGTGTTGGGTGGCGAACATTATCTGACGGGTGAGGAAGTCTGCCAAAAACTGTGTATCAGTAAACGGACTTTGCAGGATTACAGGGATACGGGACTGTTGGGATATGTGCAACTTCCGGGAAAAATCATTTATCGGGAAAGTGATATAATGAATTTGTTAGATAAATATTACAGGAATGATAACTTGAAATATTGAAAGCATGAAATATTGAAACCTTGTTTTCTTGGTCTATTGGTTGATTGAAAGCCAGCAATCTCGTTTTATTGAAAACTATGTTGCTGGCTTTATTTATTTGAGGATAACCATATATCAAAAAACTAACAATATATACTAATATCTCCGATTGAATTAGTACATTTGTCTATGTAATAATTTTCAATGTTTATGAGTAATCCTATTAAATTATTTATTTCATACAGTTGGACTAATCAAGACCATGAAGATTGGGTCCTTAACCTAGCTAAAGAGCTAGTTGAAAATGGTGTTCATGTCATAATTGACAAATGGGACTTAAAAGAAGGGCAGGATGCTTATGCCTTTATGGAAAAAATGGTTAGTGATTCTGATATTAAAAAGGTTCTAATTATTTCCGATAAAAAATATACTGACAAGGCAAATGGAAGAGATGGCGGAGTTGGAACAGAAACGCAGATTATTTCTGCTGAAGTGTATAAAAATCAGCAACAAGAAAAGTTTGTTGCAGCTGTTGTGGAAAGAGATGAGAATGGAGAGGCCTATCTTCCTATATATTATAAATCAAGAATTTACATAGATTTTTGTGAACCAGATAATTATGCGGATTGTTTTGAAAAATTGCTTCGTTGGATATATGATAAGCCTTTATATAAACGTCCTCCTTTAGGAAATAAGCCTTCCTTTTTAGAAGAAAAAGATGATATAACTTTAGGTACTTCATTTTTGTTTAAAAGAGTTTTGACCGGATTAAAGGAGTCAAAGTCTTATGTAAATGGAGCTATCGAAGAATATTTAACAACTTTTTCGTCAAATATAGAACAATTCAAGATAGAAAGTGAACCTGAAAAATATGATGATGAACTGGTAGAGAAAATAGAAGCGTTTATTCCCTATCGTAATGAATTCATTCAAATCTGTATTTCTTTATGTCAGTATTCTGAAGATGTGAAGATTGATAAGTTTCATCGTTTTTTTGAAACCTTAATTCCTTACTTTAAGCATCGTGGAAATGGGCGTTTTTATGAACATGATTCTGATGTGTTTAAATTTATAGTTTATGAATTATTCTTGTATTATGTGGCAATACTCCTAAAATATGAGAGATTTGCAGAGTTAGATGAATTTCTGGATAGGGAATATATGAATAATGAAGATAGCTATGGAAGTGAAGTTGAGGGTTATTTAATGTTCTATAATTATTTAAAATCATTGGAATATAGAAATGAACGGTTGAGATGCCAAAAACTTTCTTTATTTTCATCAATGATAAGAGATAGGGCTAAGCATTCTAATATTGATTTTTTATATTTGATGCAAGCAGACTTTGTTCTTTTTCTGAGAGCAGAGCATTTATACGCTAATAATTGGCGAAGATGGTGGCCTCAAACGTTGATTTATGCGGAATACACAAGGAAACCTCTAGAAATATTCTTTAGAGCACAATCTAAAAAATATTTTGAAAAAATGAAATGCGTTATTGGATTTGATAATGAAATGGAACTAAAATCATTTATCGAGGAATATTATACAAATAAAAGGGATATTCCTCGATGGCAGCATTGTTCTTTTAGTCCTAAGGGATTAGCTAATACTAATAATTTGTGTATTAAAAAGTAAAAAGACAAGTAAGCTATTGCATTCAAGATTAAGCTTACTTGTCCTTTTGAACGATTAAATAAGAAGTTGCTTTTCTACCTCTTGCATGTCCTTTAAAATGGTTTGGTCTAATACCTTTGCGTAGTGTTGTGTCATTCTCGTAGACGAATGCCCCAACATTTTAGATACATTCGGAAGTGATACATTGTTAGCCAGTGCGATGACGCTTGCAAAGCTGTGCCGGGCGGTGTGCGTGGTCAGATTTTTTCTAATTCCGCAAAGGTCGGCAATTTCTTTCAAATAACTGTTCATCAGTTGATTGCAAGGAACAGGCAGCATTACGCCTTTGTCAAGGCAATATGGATTGTCCTTGTATTTTTCAAGTATCTGCTTCGGAATGCTCAAAAGCGGAATGTTACAAAGGTTATTTGTCTTTTCACGGGCTTTTACTATCCATAAATTACCGTTACTATCTTCGGAAATATGTTCGGGGCGTAAATTATATACGTCTATAAACGCCAATCCGGTGTACAGATAGAAAACTATCAATGCGACCAATAGAGGAATATAGAAAACAAACGTCAATGCGTTGTAATACAGCAAAATTGCGTTGGTTTGCATAGTTGAGTAAACAGCAAAGACAGGTGGAATAACGAACCTGTTCAGCTACCAAGTCATTACCTGTTTTCATTTCATTCAGATGCAGTCAATCAAGGGTTAAACAGTCAGAGAGGATGACTTTCCATCCGGGAAACATTCTCATTTCCGGCAGATTTAGCCCGTCCGGTTTTGATTGCGCCGTTCTGCCTGATTCTCATATCATTCGACTGGCGAAGTATGAGTAAAATTGCAATCAAAAAAGTAACGCATGAAAACAGAAATGAAAGTGCTGCTCTATATCAAGCGCAGCGGACAGGACAAGGACGGCTTTTCTCCACTCATGGGCAGAATTTCCATCAAGGGAAAGGCCAATTCCATCGCGCAATTTGCGTGTAAGTTCAAAATCAATGTGCGGTTGTGGAACGCCACAGCCCAACGCTGTACAGGCAAAAGCAAGGTGGCGACAATGGCAAACAGGGAGATTGAACGGGTACTGCTATTGTTGCAAAAGCGGTTCAACGAACTTTCCGACATGCAGGATGTCGTGACAGCAGAGGAAGTCAGGAACGTGTTCCAAGGTCTGGCTGAAACACAGGATACCATCATGAAGCTCTATGCGGAGCATAACAGCGACTATGCCCTGCGTGTAGGGGTGAACAGGGCGGCAAGCACGTTCTACCAGTACCGGAACACCTGCCGGATACTCGGTGAGTTCCTGAAAGAGAGATACCATGTGTCGGATATGCCTGTCAAGCAGCTGGATGAAAACCTTATCGAAGCGTTTGATATGTATATGCGCACGACAAGGCGTTTCATGCCCAGAACCATCCTCGGACATATCAACCGCCTGAAAAGCGTGATGATGCTTGCCGTGTTCCGCGGCATCGTTCCTTTCAGCCCGTTCAAGGGCTATGCGCCGCAGAAACCGGTCTTCAAACAGATGTACCTGACGGAAGACGAGCTTGACAAATTTGCGAACACGACCTATGACACTCCCAACCGTAATTTCACGAGGGACATGTTCCTGTTCTCGTGCTGGACGGGTATCTGCTATTGCGACATGAGGAGTCTGACAGCCGCCAATCTGGTGAGGGCGGATGACGGAAGCCTGTGGATTCACACGGAAAGGCAAAAGACAGGCACACCCGAATGTGTGCGGCTGATGGAGATACCGTTGAAAATCGTCGAAAAGTACAAGGGTATGGACAGCAACGGAAAACTGCTTCCGATGCTGACCAAAGAGAGCATGAACAGGCATCTGAAAAAGATGTCCGTGATGTGCGGCATCAACCGTCCGATCTCATTCCATCAGGCGAGGCATACCTTCGGAAGCATCATCTGTCTGTCACAGGGGATTCCGATAGAGACCGTCAGCAAAATCATGGGGCATCGGCATATCACTACCACACAGCGGTATGCGAAAGTCACGCAGGATAAAATTGATAGGGACGTGGATTGCCTGAATGGTATTATCAGCGGCAGGTTCTCCTTGTCGGATATTGACACCGCCCCGTCACCGATTCTGAAAGATTACAGCCAACGGAGAGTCAATCCGAGCATGAAGCAAAGGGAGTATATAACCAAAATAATGGAAGGGTAAGCCATGCGAAGCACATTCAAACTGTTGTTCTACATCAACCGTCAGAAAGTAAAGAAAAACGGCAGATGCCCTATTATGGGGCGTGTCACCCTTGACGGGAAGGTAAGCCAGTATTCCACCGGACTGGAAGTAGAGCCTGACTTATGGGATGCAAAGGAGGGAAAGGCATTCACGGACGGACGCAAGACCGGAAATATCACCGGTGAAAAAAGAAACGAGTTGAACAGGCTGAACTCATTGTTGGAGGCATTGGAGGAAAAAGCGAAGTCCGCTTACAAAAAGAACGTGGATTCTTACGGCTTCGTCTCGGCTGAAATCATCAAGAATGCCGTCACGGGAAAATCAGACGTCAAGGAAACGCTGCTTTCCTTGTTTGACGAGCATAACGAGGAATATGCCAAACGTGTGGGCATTGACCGGACAAGGCATTCCTACGTCCGTTATCTTACCACTCGCAAGCATATATTCAACTTTTTGAAATTCAAGTATGATTTGGAGGATATTCCGTTACGCTCGCTGACGATGAAATTCATGACCGACTTCACATTCTATTTCTCGACCGTATTGCAGTTGAAGGTTTCTGCCTACAATGATTATCTTATCCTGTTGCACAAGATGACCCGGCTGGCGTTGAAGAAACATATATTGAAACGTGACCCGTTTGCCGGACATAAGATTGAGAAAGTGCCGGTAAACCACCGCCACCTGAACAGGGAACAGTTTGAAAAGCTGCTCAATGCCCGACTGCCGACTTACCGCTTATGCCATACCCGTGACCTGTTTGTCTTTTCGGTGTTCACGGGCATCGGAAGGGCTGATCTGGCAAACCTGACAGAAGACAATATCATCACGAAAGAAGACGGTTCCAAATGGATTCACATTGCACGGCAGAAGACCAAGGCGGAGTGCCATATCAAACTTCTTGACATACCCCTTTGCATTATCGAAAAATACAAAGGGGAAGGTAAGGACGGAAGATTGTTTTACGTTCCGCAGACCTGCAATCTGTGCCGCAGCCTTAAAATCATAGCCGAACAGTGCAATCTGGGATGCCATTTGACATTTTATCAGGCGAGGCACAGTTTTGCGACCCTTATTTGCCTGAGCAACGGTGTTCCGATAGAGACCATCAGTAAGATGATGGGGCATTATTCCATACGCACCACCCAGATATATGCCGAGATAACCAATCACAAAGTGAGCAGGGATTTGGAAACCCTGTCTGAAAATACCAAGGGCAAATATGCGTTGCCCGATGACGGTATGCCGTCGAGAGTGTTCAAATGTGGAAATTACAGCGGTTGGAAAAAGAAATGTGAATCAAGTGATAGAACTAAAATGAAGTGACTATGAATAGAGGAATAATAACAATCAGTGAAACAGGTGCGGTCACTATACCAACCGTACCCGTATGGATGTCCAAGTTCGAGATTGCCGACCTGTTCGGAGTGTTCTCATGTGATGTCCGCAAGGCGATTCATGCCATTTACAAGAACAAGGAACTGAATGAAACCGATACAATGCGATATATCAGAAAACCGGACGGTATCAGTTATGACGTTTACAACCTTGAAATGGTCATAGCCGTTGCATTCAGGGTATGCAGTAGAGGAAGTCTTTTGTTCAGGCGGTTTGTAATGAGCAAAATGAATTTGACCAAGAAAGAAACATCTGTTACGTTGTTTGTTTCCTATGGCAGAGGCAACAATCGATGGTATAGTTGAAGCCTATTCCGCCAGCCACTCGTTCCCGATGCACGGATGCAAAGGTAGCGTGTGGCTTTAACGGCAGAAGCAAGGTCAGGCGGCGATGCCGTTTCGGGCAGAATCTTCCTCAAACCTGTTTGAGCGTATTCAGCCCGAAAACCTTGCCACTGCCTGCCACACACTTAAAAAGGCATCCGGCAACGGAAACAAGCGACTGACGGAAAAATCAGAAGATAGAAAGGAACGGCTTACAGACGAAGCGGAATATTGATGCTTCATCCGTAAGCCGTTCCTTTTTTTGCCGAAAATCCATTGCTGACGCAATCACAGGGCAGACGGCAAACTGCGCTCCTTCAAGAAAATCATGTGCCTGTCAGTCGGTAGGCGGAGCGGTAGCCGTCAGCAAGCATCCTTTCGATGTCGGATTCACGGTAGAGGACTTTGCCGCCCAACTGGATATAGGCAATGCGCCCTTCGTTACGGTAGTCCTGAAGTGTACGACGGCTCACTTTCAGCCGTGCCGACACCTCCTTGTCGGTGAAGAAACGTTCACCGCCCAATGTCGGGCGGTAGTTGGCAGTCAGATGCTCGAAGCTGTCAAGCAGACGGTCAAGACTGCCCATGAAGTGGATTATCCACTCGCTGTCCTTGTTAATCAGTTCATTCATAAACATTGGATTTAGTGTGATTACTATACTTAATGATTAAATAGTCCTGCCTTTGAATTTCGCTTCTTTTCGCCTGTCCTCCACAACGGAGACTATACGCTGCACATCTTCTGGACGGTAATATGTCTTGTGGTTTATCTGCGAGTAAGCCAGCGTGCCGTTATCCCGCAGGGTCTGTAACGTGCGGGGACTGATATTGAGCATCCGGCACACGTCCTGATTGTCCATCCACTCGCTCATTGTCTTTTCTCCGTGTCGATGGCAGATGGCATCCATGCGGCGGACGAAGCTGTCGAACTTGGCGACCATCTCCTCAAAGGTTTTTCTTTCGATTGATACGATTTCCATATACTTTTCTTTTGATGTTATTGTTCCTTTTACCGCAAAGGAACACATAACACGCTATCCGACAATGGCTTCTCTAAAAGTGGCAGCGTATTGCGCTGATACGGCAGCTATTGTCCGTGGACATCATACAGAAACGGCTCTTTCGCATGAATGCTAATCCAACGGAAAGGCAGGCTATTTCATAATCCGATTATTTAATAGTTCTCTATATAGTTGTGTGGTGAAACAAAGTTTTGGTTGTTTGGAGAGTGACAACATTACGTCATGAAATCATTGAATCAATGTATCACCAAATTGTCGGACAACTATTGGCTTATTTTCTTCAATATCCGGTTTGACAGCTATTCGGTAAATCCTTTTGACAAGTATTTGAATTTCTCGGTTTTCATGTATTCAGGTCTTTCATCTTTTAAATCATTGTTCGATTAAATCAGGTGGTTCCGCCTTGAATTTGAATGATATCTGCCCAATCCGTCACAGACGGATTTTAGTGTTCACATGAACACAGCAAGATGTCTTTTCAGCCGCCCAAAACGTTTTGAGCAGCCACGAAAAGCACTTGCCCCTGCAGGGGGCTGGGCTTACCCTCCAAAGTCGGGAAGCCTTGTAAACCTACGGTGTCTGTGTCACAAGGAGGATGAGTTGAAACAGTTGAAGTCCGAACTTGCCGCACTCGACCGCAAGATACAGTTGGAGCTTGCACCGCCCACGCCCGAAGTCGCCGAAAAAGAAAAGGATGGACAGGAAGTCAAACCAGATGCGGAAGGTGTACGGAGCATATCGCCACAACAAACCGATGATGTCCCGCAGATACGCAGCCCGGTGAATGAACGAAGTCCGTCGAGCAATTTCATTGCCGACCATGTCATCATCGGACGACCGGGTTTTCAGATCAAGGATGATAACCGTCCGAAAGGGATAAAAATATAACTTTTATTGTGGGCAGTAACGTCATTGTTTTCGTTACTGCCCACAATAACAAATAATCCTTATCGCTTTTGGATATTGGCTGATAGAAGTTGGTACAGACAAATTTAACAAAATAGAACAAAAAAAGTAACTACTCAGCTATGCAAAGTCGTTGAGTATCAACTCTATTGCACGAGGTCAATCTTGCGTAATGCCCGATTTTCATCGAAATATAGTAAATCAACAAGTTTGCTACTGTTGATAATCAAGCATTTGGGCACATTTAGATACCTGAGTAGTTACACAAAAAAGCAATGCAATTTTTTTATACGTTGCACACTGATTTCTTATTTTGCAGAATTACAGCGAACAAGTTTCTCTTTCGTTTTGCAAATCTACTTGCAGTGTAATCTGTTTGCTTCTTAATATTATAGATGAAATTATAGCAACAATCAAAGCAAACACGGCAATACCTATAAATGACACATGCAAACCGTAGCGTTTTCCTATGAATCCGATTATAACCGGACCAAGAAGTATGCCGGAATATCCAAGAGCATTAATAAAACTAATGATGTTGTGTACTGCCATCCCTTTTATGTGGGCCGCAAAAGATACTAATTGAGGAACTACATTGGCCGCACCACAACCGACCATAGCAAAACCAGCTACAGAAGCGATCGCACTATCAATTGATACCACAATCAGGAAACCAGCGGAAATAAGTAATGCCCCTCCGCTAATCACAGTCCTTCGTCCAAATCGATCGACGATCTTGTCGCCGCAAAGTCTCATAATAGTCATTGCTATGGCAAAAGCGGTATAGAAAAATCCGGCCACGGACATGTCAATGCCACGCTCTTGACTAACAAAAATTGCTGACCACCCCATTACAGCACCTTCCGACGCATACATGATAAAACATAACAAACCGACCACTATCACCATAGGTGGAATATAAAATTTCTTATTCACATCCTGTTTCGGATGGTCGTTGCTTTTAAGTACCTTTGAGGATAGAAGGTCACGGCATCCGGCCATCATCGCAGCCAATACCAATATCATAAATATTACGACCGACCACATAGGGATTATTCCGAATGCGAAAAGAGAACTCATCACACCGGCACCGATGAGCGTACCAAGTGAATAACCCCCATGAAATCCTGACATCAGATGTTTTCCTGTCTGACCTTCAACTGCAACACCATTCACATTAGCAGCAACATCGATGGTGATAGTACAACCGCCGAATACCAATAACATTATAGCCGTCAGGGTGAAGTTAGCCAATAGGCTTATCGTCAATAGAGAAAAAGCCATTAAAAATCCGGAGAAATAAACTACTCGTTTTGCGCCAAATCTCACACATAGCCAACTTGATAGAGGAAGTGCTATTATTGAACCCAACCCGGTACAAAGCATCAGAAGTCCTAAGGAAGCTTCGTCCAAACTAAATGCACGTTTAACATACGGTACAAGAGGTGCCCATGCAGCCTCAAGACAACCTATGACGAGAAAAGCGGTGCGATTTGCGATAATTGGATGTTTACTCATCGTTTAAAGGTATAAGAAAAGCGCACATTTTGAATATGTGTGCGCCTTTGAAAATGATTAGATTGTTTTATTATTCTGCTATATTACCCTTTCTAAAGTCAGCGACAGGTTTATCTGTCAGAGATACTTCGGTGAATAGGCAGGTGTGTTCATTATCCTTAGGACTCTGTGAACTGATGCCTATAAGCAATTTTTCAGGAAAGTCATTCTTATAGAGTCGGGCCATACGCCATATTTTACCATCTTCTGAGAAATAGCTACCAAGGGTTGTGCCATCGGAGGATAATCTCATATAAACGTATGGAGCCGTGATTGCCTGATGGTTATTGTCATCAGAGGTGCCTAATGTGCGAACTGACACCACTCGGTGATCGCCATACTCATCCTGCTCGAAACATAGTTTTTGACAATGTGTGTCGTTTTCATAAGCATATATCACCCCTGCCGAATAAGTTCCGGTTTCAGTGAATTCAGGCTGCACTTTAGCCGTGAAAGTGAAAGGTTTGGTGTTGTCAACCTCTGTGAAGATGACCGCAGAGTTATTGACTACGCTTCCATCCGGGGAACGGAAATAATCAGTTTGAGGACCGGCCACAAATTTGAGCGTGTCGCCAAGAAGTGTGATGCCATTCTCTCCGCCGTTTTTCGACTTTGTAAAACGAATTCCTCCTACATTGATGTCGCATGTGGCGAGTTCAACGTTTTCTGTTGTAGCTTTCTTGTCAGAATTTCCCGCTTTTTTCTCTGGTTCTTTCTGGGTGCATCCAGCCATTGCAAGACTTGCAATGATTGCGATAAATACTAATTTTTTCATTATGATATTGATTTGATTATTATTAAATTGCAATTTTCTTGTGATTTATTTGCGGTTGCAAAGTTAGATAAAACAAAAGATGTGCACAATACTGATTTCTAACCAATTTTCGCATCAATAGCAATAGGAATCAACTATTATTTGTTGAATATCAATCCTCTACGGCCTACTACCAACGAATTATCAGGAACATCTTGGGTTATGGTACATCCATGTGACATGACACAACCATTACCAACACTAAAGCTACCCGCGACAATTATAGTTCCTGTACCAAAAACACAACGATTGCCTATTCTTGCTCCCGGAAACAAAATAAGTTCTCCTCTTATGATATTATTATCTCCGATATAGATGTCATCACCTACTCCTGTGCAATAAATAGAAGCTCCGTGTGTAAGAGAAACGCCTTTACCAAAATGAATTGGCACAGAACTAAAAATACGTTCACATTCATTTTGCAGAACTGTTATGCCTGCTTCCAATTCTAATTTACCAGCAAATTGATTCATCTTTTTCGCTTTTATATGCCCGCAAAATTACGAACCAATAATAACTGGTACAACACTGATTTTTAACCAATCATAAAGCAAGAGGGCTCATTAAATAAGATTCATTCTTAATGCGATTTCTACAGCAGCCGCAGTATTAGCGACTTTTAATGAAGCTAAAATATCCTGACGATGGCGATTAACGGTATAAACGGAAATATTTAGGTTGTCTGCAATCTGTTTACTGGGCACCCCTTTCGCTATTAGTGATAGTATTTCAAGTTGTCGCCGACTAAGGATTTTTCGGTCGCATGCTTCGTACACGTTTCGTCTAATGGTTTCTCCTGTCACGAGATTTACAATAATACCGTCTTGTTTGTTATGAGAACCAAAGTATGGAGAATAAGTGCATAGACCGAGAATGACACTTCCACCGTTGCTACAACTAAAATATCTCGTTGTATGTAATATTTTTATTGTCTCATTACTCCCTGTCCGATAGAAACTGATGATACACGAAGCCGAGAAATTTGTCTTTTCATTTATGGGAAGTTCTTTTATAAAGTTGAAGAAACGAAGTTCGAGTATATGACGTTGAATAAGCTCTTCTTCATTCGCGTGGCTGAAAACGGTATTTTCAAAGGCAGATGTATGGTCAACCATATATTCCGGGAAGTCCATTATAGTTTGACCGAATCTGCCAGAATATATATGACATTCGTTGTTTTGAAAATCTGACACAACTGCTATACCTTCTGTTGTAAGAGCATAACCATTTGCGCACGCTCTTGCTTGAGCAAGCATAAATTCCTTATTTTCAGCATCTTCAAACTGCTGCTCAGTCAGAAGTGATTTTAGTTGATGTTCCTGTTCCATAGTGAATTGGTTAATTTTCACCATTGCGGGATTGCGCCAATAGTCCTAATTTTGCCACAAAATTACGAATAATAAATGATTCAAAGATGAAAAGAACCGTTTTATATGGAGCATTTCTTGTTGGATGCCTCTCTTTAGCTGCATGTCAGCAGCACAAAGAGTCCAAAACAAGTGAACCGGATTTGACCGGTAAAGTGGCTGAAACAAGCCAAATCACAGACTGTGAGATAAAAGTGGGAGATGTCACTTTTACCAAATCCATCAATGGCGCAGATACATGTGTAACCATACTTGCAGACGGAGGATTGGAATTCAACTGTCCCGGAGGACTTGACTTCTTCTGTGATCCTAACGAGGGTAAGCTGTCCAACAATACACTGCCTGTGTTACTGATTCCGACCGATAATACAAAGCCATTCACGCTGACAGCTAAAGTAACCCCTGAGTTTACCTCTGATGGACTTTACAATGCCGCCGATCTTTTTGTGTATGTCAACGATACACTTTGGCAGAAACTTGCCTTTGAGCAGGACGAATATGGCAACCACCGCATCGTAACGGTACGAACACAAGGTACATCGGATGACAATAACCATGATAAGATAGACGCAAAATCAGTCTATATGAAAATATCTTCTGATACTCACACTATCGCCAGCTACTATTCATTAGACAAAAAAGAGTGGCATATGGTGCGTCTGTATCGTAATGAATATCCCGATCAAATATATCTCGGCATCAGCAGCCAGTGTCCGCAACATGGTGGATGCACAAGCATCATCGAAGATATAACTCTTAGTCATGACAACGTAGGAGATTTCCGTATGGGTGAATAAATGTAAAGGATATGAGCAAACGAATTTTGATTTTAACCGGCAGCCCACGACGGGGAGGTAACAGCGACCTTATGGCGGACGCTTTTGCGAAAGGAGCATCCGAAGCGGGCAACAGTGTTGTGCAGTTTAATACTGCGCATAAACATATCCAAGGATGCAGAGCTTGCGATCATTGTTTTAGCAAGGAGAATAAAGCCTGTATTTTTAATGATGATTTCAATGAACTGGCATCTTTGATGGCAGAAAGTGATGTCATCATATTCTGTACCCCTCTTTATTGGTACTCGTTTCCTACCCAGATAAAAGCTGCCATAGACAAGTTTTATTCTTTCATCATAGGTAAAAAAGATGTGCCTATTAAGGAATGTATGCTTCTTTCGTGTGGAGAGTTGGAAGACCCACATGTATTTGACGGTATAGTGCGTTCCTTTGAACTCATTGCGCAAGATAGGGGATGGAAAAACAGAGGCCATTATCTTGTAAATAGTGTCAATGAAAAGGGGTGTAGCTAACACTTGAAAAGGGACCCGGAACAACATTTAAAAAGTGCCCCACCCA